>VAPM010214691.1_pt1 | contig 56246 bp, 44 predicted proteins | sample 3395091 | NCBI WGS metagenome assembly VAPM01 (sample SAMN08290445, study PRJNA428436) | hydrothermal vent metagenome | isolation source: Deep-sea hydrothermal vent chimney 3 | place: Pacific Ocean: Juan De Fuca Ridge
CAGGCTTCATAGCAACATGGTGAACCAGGTCTGGGCGCTCGCGACGATAGATATTAATAATTTCCAGAACTGCCGCCAATTCTCGTAGGGGATTTTTACTTCGCCGACGCATTTGCAAAGGAATCAAACGAAACCCTTCTTGCGTAATACTATCGGCATGTGCATTTACGCGAGTTGCAACAACAACCTCAAGCCCAGCAGCCCTGGCAGCCCTGGCGATAGGCAGTCGATGTGAACAGAAATACCAATCCTCGGTAACTAAATAAATAATTTTTTTTTTAGGCAATGGATCTACTCAAAGTATACTCAAAATCATTTTTACGCAATAAAACATCAAAACCAGAAATACAGAGTTCATCCTCTGAATGATCTAAAAACTCTTTTGACATACTCTCTCTTGGAATAGGCAAACGATCCCACTTATCCACCTGCAACACATCCACACTAAATCCTGCATTTTCAAATCGGTCGGTCATATCCGAATATCGAATTCGGTTTGTATAAAATCCAGACTTAGCCATCCATTTCGACTCCCAAACTTTTGTAGAAAACCTTAAATTATTTAACGCTCCCCCAAGGTGGTCTTTCAAATCAACGCGATGGGATGCAACACCATTAGGCCGTAAAATACGTCTTAATTCATACATCATTTCATTAAAGTCTCCTAACCTAACATGTTCGAGAACAGCCTGTGACCAGATAAAGTCCACACTATCATCTGGAATGGAACGAAGAGATTGCAACCCATTAGTTAAATATATTCCACCAACCCGCTCCAAAAGATCTTCTATCGATGCACTATCAACAGCTACCCTGACATCAACCTCAACAGATTGTAAGTTTTCCATTAACCGCTGATAAACTTTTATATCATTAACCGCAAAGTTACCTGCATCAACCATGTAACACTTCGATGCACCATAGGCATTCGCCACAATTGCTGAGACAAAAGAATCACCCGGGCCAAGCTCTAGCGCTACGAAACCACCTTTTTTTTTAGAAAACTCTGTCCGTTGAAAATGATTCTGAAAAATCTGCAGTGCATATCTAGGGTTGTCCATCTGTCCATGACGAAACAAACCAATTTTGGCAAAAAAACTGTAACGTAGTGGCATTTTTGACAATACCATCTTGACAATTATCTTTGCCCACCACGGAAAAAACCTCTTCATTAAATCCCCTTTGTACTTTCTAACCAAACCTGAAACATCAGTACATCCCACAAATAATAGTGCCACCGGCGCTTGCCGACAACATGCTCATGCCACATTTTCCGTATCGACGCAGGGCCAAAAAACCTTCTTTTCTAAAGCGTTTCTCACCAAAAAACCCTCACCCCACTCGCGCAAAGAGCCACGCAACCAATAATCTATCGGCACTCCAAAACCCATTTTAGGACGTTTCATCAGCTCACGAGGTACATACCAGTACAGCACTTCACGGAGTAACCACTTACCTTTACCACCTCTATACTTGAGAGACATTGGTATAGCAAATTTAACTACCCTGACACAGGGGGTCTAATTCATTAATGTACTACTCCTTCGGCGACCCCTTCGCATCTATCACAGCGTTTCCGGCGATTTAACCCAAATCCCAATAGCACTGCTGAGGCTCGGAAATTTCCTGCTCGATATCTCGAACGACCACAAAACTCTGAAGCAAACAAGAAGCTACCGCCACTATAACCATAGTAAAATGGCTCCTCTCTCATTACGATTTCAGAAAGAAGGTACGTTCCACATTGTCCCACAACGCAAAAGCAAACATACCATTCAGCCGTTGAAGCGCCCCCTTCTACTCCCCAAGGTCGCAAGGCGGCCAACAAAGTTTCCGTATCCGAATGACCTCGCCAATCAAAATAACCTTTCTCACTCTCTATCTACGCGAAAACCAGGGTGATTATAGATCTCTCCATTAAACACTAGGGTAAAACGGCCACAGGGGGATATCATTGGCTGATGCCCTGTCAGTGACAGGTCTATAATAGCAAGGCAACGATGCACCCATCGCTAAATTCTCCGATTGATTCAACCAAACACCCGCATCATCTGGATCACGATGTTGAATACGCAGCGCCATCTGTTCGACCATCGTGGCATCTGCGCCACGTTTATCCCAATAACCGACTATGCCGCACATTAACCCATTCTCTTTTCTAAAATTATTGTTTTATAACGAGCGGCATACTGTTCAACGATTGCGCCCAAAGTAAATTTATCTTCAATTCGGCTACGCGCCTGCTCCCCTAACAGGCGACGTTCAGTGATAGGTAACGCAAACAGCGACTCAATACCAAACGCTAGAGCTGCTTTATCCCTAGGGGTAACCACCACACCACAGTCACCAATAACTAATGCACTATCGCCCACATCAGTGGCAACACAAGGTATACCAACCGCCATCGCTTCTCCCAACACATTAGGAAAACCTTCTCCCCATGCACTGCAAAGACAAAAAACATCCATAGCACTCATTAAATCAGCCACATCGCGACGCTCACCCAGAAGATGGAATCTATTTTGGAGTACGATCGGTATTTTTTTCTTAAGGCTAGCATTATCTAAGCTGACATCCCGACCACTGAGTACAAAATGGGCATTAGGATAACGCAGGGCAATCATCTCTGCCGCCTGTAAAAAATTGGCATGATCTTTCATCGGGTGTAGACGCGCCACATGTCCGACAATCAAAGCCTCAGCAGGGATAGATAGCTCAGCTCGCACTCGCAATCGCGCATCCGATGAAAAACAAAATTTCTGCAGATCAATCCCATTAGGAATAACCCACCCATTCAGTGAAGAAAAGCCAAATGCTTCATGTTGTTTTCTCGAAAGATGGCTGTTGTAGAGAAGAACATCAGGGACAGAAGAACAAAGTCGGTTCGCACGTATCACCTGTCGTGTCATTGGCTTTTCATAAGCTAAGTCCGACAGGGAGTGGCGTATATTCCAGGCCAGCACAAGGTGACCCGATAAAAAGTAGCGCACCATAGAAGCAGCAAGATTGCCGTGATACATCCAGCCTTGGATCAAGTCAGGCTTGAGTTCTCGAACTGTCCGACGTAATTTTGCCAACCCGGAAAACGAGGGTCGTCCACCACGCATATCCAGTGTAGTAATAGGCACCCCAAGCGCTCTAATCTGTAGCCCCATGGTTCCTTCATCGCTCAATGAAATTACATGATTATCAAAGCACGTGCTCAGCCCCCCATGTAGAAGATTATAAAGTGCTCTCTCTGCACCACCTATAGCGAGACCAGTAATGATATGAACGACCCTCATTTTGTCTGCCTCCCTAAGGGCACATAGCCTTCATCGGTGCTGCATGCATATATTGCGGGCGGTTTGCAACGTACCGTAAACCATACAAACGCCGGAGTTTTAAGAAAAATAATCAACAGCGTCACCACTACAAGTAAAGCCAAATTTGATGAAATAAACAGTTCCGGCTGGGCATAAAACACTCCCAGAACGGCAATAGTAAGCGTCACATAAGCCTCGAATACTGCACGAACACCGGGATGTGGAAGTCGGTCAAGCAGAAATTGAATAAAACGAAGCAGAACCCCGAACATAAGCCCGACAACGGCAACACCAAAAACCGATGCCTGCATGAGGCCAAGTGTAAGCAAATCGACCGGAATACCGCGAGTTACTCCCTGCTCGCCCTTAGGCATACCCATAATGACGGCAGTATTGATCTGACTAATGTTCACTACCCATTCCGACCACCACGACGAGGGCAGCAAATATATAGGAGAAATAAGAAAATCTTTGAATCCACGAAACAGGTGTTCCCCTAAGTCGAGTTGAGCAAAGAAGCTGCTAAATGGAAACGAAAGTTCGCGAGCCAGAAAAACAAAAAAATTATCAGCCGATTTCAGATTCAGCCATACACTAATATAGTAGGATCCAGCAAGGATGGCAGACATTGTTATAGCGCCCATCACCAGCAGGATCGATGGACGCGGGCGCATATACAATAATGCCCCGAGTACAAAGGTTGCCAAATATACGAGAAAGCCAATTCTCCCTAGCCAAGAATAAAGTAGGTAAACCGAAAACATGGTGGATAACACAAGGCCAACAATAACGCCCGCACGACGCCGTTTGCATAGCCAGAGACCGAAGAACCCGAACGATGCAAATAAAGCCAGGCCACCGAATGGTTTTAAAAAACTAAAAAAGTTGGTTGGAACCTTATCGAATATTGATGCACGAATTAATGAAGAATACTCGAGCATGCCAATAAAGCCACCATAAGCCTGTGAGTAAAGCCATTGCGTTAAAAAAGCGCTGAAAAGCAGTAGCCACATCATCGCGACCAACCGAGCCTCGATACTTTTCAAAGGCCTCAGACGTATTTGTTGATATTGAAGGCGTGCCCGTGATCCCAATAGCCACCACCCAACCGCCATGGAGCCTGCGAGAATCAAACTACTGAGGGTGTGAATCGGATAGAGGTTTTCAAAAGGCAGCAGCCAGGCTGACCAAGTGGGGTTACCACCTTGTTTTGTCACAAATGCTACCAACGCCCACCCACCACCATAGACTCCGGCCATACTGAGAAAGGCCCAGTCTATCAGTGTTAGTCGGCCTAGGCGCATGCTGTGCAGTGTCGCGAATGCCGCACAGACAGCCATGAATGCCAGCCCTAGCAAGATGGCAAGGTCAGTCATGTTTCCAAACCCAGCGCAGTCAAATACCCCAAAACCGCCTGATCAGCGGTAAAATCCATCGCGCGGTGAGCAACGTCTATGGGGTTGGAGTCATCCAATGCCACCATGATGGCGGCAGCAAGCGCATCCGCATCGCCTGTTGGCACCAGTTGTCCCCAACGACCGTTTTCGAGAATTTCTGCTGGTCCATTGGGGCAGTCTGTGCTTACCACTGGTGTCCCGCAGGCCATTGCTTCAACCAATACGTTGCCAAACCCTTCCCAGAGCGACGACAGCACAAACACTCTCGCTTTGGACATATAGGCATAAGGGTTCTTTGCAAAGCCAGGAAGACTTACAACATGTTCAAGACCCAAGTTCTGCACCATCGTTTCAAGTTCAGCCCGCGCCTCACCTTCGCCAAGGATAACCAATCGCGCTGGACGCTCCTTTATCACTAGAGAAAAAGCCTGTAGCAGCGTGGGATAGTCTTTAGCGGTGGTCAACCGACCAACACTAAGCACGACCGGCGGCTCACTGGTAAGAAACCACGGGTGGTCCACTAACTCCATAGCCTGTTTGAAAAGCCCAGGCACAACGACGGGATTGTAAATTACACGTATTCTTTCACGGGGCAGGCCAATAGTATTGCTTAAATCATCGGCCGCCCCCTGAGATACCGCAACAATGCCATCCGCCCACCCATAACACCAACGCGCGATATAGGGGATCAGCCGAGCTCGGCTATTTGAATTTTTCGCACCTAAAGAAAACGTAGTATGTACACTCACGACAGCGCGCACTCGAACCTTGGCAAACTTTCGTGCCCAAAGCGCGATGATGTTGGAATGATCCATGGCGGAGAGCAACGCGACAGGTTGCGCCCTACGCAGGTAGCGCACCAGTGCCGGCAGAGCTGTAACAACCCGCTCTGCTTTCAGATCCACAACATTGATGTTTTCCGGCACCTCGTTCAGATACGAACCTTCGCATTTGGCCAGAACGAGATCCAACTCATAACCCTTCTCCGCAAACCCCTGAGCAAGGTAAAGCATTACGCGCTCTGCCCCACCACCGCGGAGAGAAGGCAAAAAGATCGCCACTCGCAACTTAATTCCCCCCTACAGGAGAACAAAGAATATTCTGAAACCGTCCAAGAGAAGTTACATCCACGGGATGCAACCGACCCTTTCTTCCTATTACGTCAAACCGATAGCCCATGGGATGTAATAACGTCAAAATATCTGTGGCGTTGTAGCCAGCTTGACTTGCAGTCTCCTGTTGAACCTCGACTATGATATACGGCATGAAACGCCGCAACGTCTCAATGCTACCTTTCAAGGCAGGTAACTCCGCCCCTTCAATATCTATTTTAATCAGATTCAACTGTTTGAGATCAGTCTGCTCGCAAAAATCATCAAGGGTCACCAAATTAATTACACCAGCTTTTGCCCCACGCTTCTCCGATGGATACAGTGTAGCTAACCCTTCATGCTTGGAACCATCATGAAAATCAGCTGACGCACGATAAATTTCCTTATCCCCGGCTTCATCTGAAAGGCCTTTCTTCTGGATAGAAACTTGGTTGAAATTATTCAGACGCACGTTTTGAGATAACTCCTCAGCAACTTCTGATTGAGGTTCAAAAGAGTAAACGTGACCTGATTCGCCAACCATCTTGGCTGCTACCAGAGTGATCTCTCCTATATTCGCTCCCGCGTCGATTACAACCATCCCGGGTCTTAAAAGACCCCGGAGAACCAACAGAATATCTCTGCTATAGAAACCGTACCAGAATATTTGGCTCTGCATGTGTTCGTTGAGGCGCAAATTAATCATCAGATCACCATCAAAGTTATCGATTTTTACTGATAGCGGTTTCTTGATGAAATAGCGACGAATCAAGTTCAGTACCAATACGGAACCTGGAACTGACTTAACCTTGATCGTCGCTTTTCGGAGAAAAAGTAGCATCTTATGATTCATTGACTCGCCTCATAATTACATTAGTCAAAAACAAAAAAATACCTGGTCACAAGCGATGATTCGCTTTCTGCGATTGAAGCCATCGATGTAACCCATGCCTTATCCCAACGAGATTAATGCTAATGGCACACAGCATCGCCGCTAACATACCAGCCAGCAGCCCAAGGCCAAGACCAATCCAGCCATCGTACTGCATCGCAAACCAGGCAGCAGCAGCGCTGGGGATTGCAACAATCAACGCCGACACCACGAGGGGAATGACATTTGGCAAAACGAAAAAATGGCGTCCAAGCCAAGCACTAGCTACCGTGCCCACGAGGTACGCCAACACCGTCGCATAGGCGGCGCCTAATATACCGTAATGCGGAATCCATACGAGATTAAAAATAACATTGACAAATGCAGCAGCCACCGAAATCCATACCAGTTTTACCGTGCCACGACCAAGATGAAAAGCGATATCAAAATAATAGGCTTTAACTCCCGACAACGCCGCGGCAAGCGCGACCCATGGCAACAGTTCAATTGCGGTATCGCGATATTCAGCACCAAGCAGCAATCCTCCAAGCAGAGGAGCCAAAACAGCGACACCCGCCGACGCTGCAAAGGCCATGCTGAAGATAACCGCGCCATTTTTCCGCAACTGAACCCGCGCAGCTTCTGCACCACTCCGCTCGAGGGCGTGGATTGCGAGAGGATAAGCCGCAAGATTGACGATCATCAGCAACATACCGATAGAATGCTGCGCAAGATCATAACCCACGGCATACTGGCCTGCCGAACCCACATCGAGTAACCAGCCTAGCAAAAAACGATCGGAACTAGCGACCACCCATACCAAAGCAAAGTTGGCAGCCAGGGGCATTCCGTATGCAAACAGCATTTTGATCTTCTCGGGATCAGGTCGGATAAATTTGACACCCTGCCAGATACCACGACCAACAACCAGGGTTGATAGGCTTGCTCCTAGCAACAAGCCCCATAAAGGCGAGTAGGCACCCAACCCAACCCAGGCAAGGAGTGAACCCAGAGCCAAGGCGACTGCTGACTTAGTCAGATTAATGCGGCCATAAAGGCTAGGTTTGAGTGCTGCCGCTGCATGAATCAGGTTAAGTTCGAACCATGCATGGGCGATAAGCAGCGGAACCGCAAGGGCAAGCAAACGTTGCCAAACTGGATCTGGCCACAGTAGCGCGACCACTAAACCCACAGCACTGAAGAGAAAGGCAAGCGTAGCGAAAAGAAATTTTATTTCAGACAGGAAGCGTCCTGGCGCGTCACTGTTTGCCGGGAGGAAACGAGCCAGACACAGCCCCAACCACTGAAAGCCGACAACCTGAACCAATCCCAATCCCGCAAGGACAAGCGCGTATTGCCCATATTGCTCCGGCGTCAGCAATCGCGTATACAGGACTAGCGCAAGAAAATTGATCAAGCCCGGTCCACCGCGCGCCAGCACGTAGAGGGCGCTATGACGCACTAACAAATAAAAACTCCCTGCGCAGTGCTTTCAATGTCATCAGTTAAAAGAGGTGCATCGACATTCACAACGGTGATGTCTGTTTCGTTTAGGATAAAATTTCATTTTTATGCTGTCTTACAACTTGGTAAACCGGTATGCCAGTTGATCAGCAGCCTACGCTGCTGACTAAAGTAGACCCCATAATCAAGACAGTAATTCAAAAAATTAAGATATAAATCTTATTGTTGCAATCTAATTAGTCCGTTGTTGATAAGCTCGTGGGCGAGCCAGGCTCAGTAATTCGCACTGCCGAACGACACTTAACTCTGGATAATTTGTGTCTATCATTGCGCATTTTTCCTCCAGACTTAATCGAGATGTCCGGTCTTTTTTTTAGCCAGTCTTCCTCAAGTTCACTGACGTCTTGACCCTTTGATCGACTGAATAGATCACTCGCACCTTGTTGGAGTTCTTTTTTCCAAGTATTAATCTGTATGCTATGAATTTCGTATTCCGCAGCCAGTTCATTGACTGTTTTATTTCCTTTTAACGCCTCCAGTGTGACCTTGGCCTTTGTATTTTTTACTAAATTTTTTGCGCTTCATATTATCCCTTTTTTTGACAGTGGCTCTATCTTATACTACTGTCCAAAATCTGGGGATCACTATCAATATCAATTTAGCACTTTATAGCGACTACGCCACATTTTTTTTATGCTCATTACTCATTTTTGACCTAAATTCAGCGACAAACACCAAAAATATACCAACCATAAAACCCAGCATCGCTGCGATGATCAGCAAAAGACGTTTTCGGGGCTTTTCTATTTGATAAGGAATATGCGCAGTGACATCGATTGTAACAGATGACAAGAACTCAGGTTTTACCGAAATCGCTTCCATATAAGCGAGTTTTTCTTGGAGATCGCGAAATACTTCATTAAAAGGCGCATCCGATTTTCTTTTTTCAAGCACTGATATTTCTTCTCCCAACGCTTTTATCCCCCTCATATACAAAGGGATCTGGCTCGTATTAATAACCAGTTCTGATGTCGTTTGTTTCATCATGCTGGTGAATGTACCCGTGTCCTTAATATCCAGCGCTTCAGCAATGAGCAACGCTTCTTTTAAGGCGACAACTTTGTCATGTCTTTTTTGTTCAGAAAATCTCAACTTATTATTCAATCGCGTACGAATTTGAGTGATTTTTGACTGAATCGCCGCATTGATATCATCAGACAATTGGAAAACGGTACGTTTGTTGGCTGTATCAACTATCTGATTTAACCATTCTGCCGCCAATTCCGGATTGCTGTCACTGAAACTCACCGTCACAAACAACGTATTTTCCAGATCAGCTTGTACCGTAAGTCGTTCATTAAACAGCTCCTCGAAAACACGGTCGGCATTAATTTTTTCCGTTGAAGCACCATCGACATAGTGTTTGATCAAACCGTGACTGTCGAAAAATTCACGACGCATGCCTTGAGAATTTAAGTTATTAAGAAAAGTCGTGTACACACTCTCCACCGTGTATCGATCATCATCAACACCTTCTATTCCTTGTAGGTTTATCAATAAAGCTTGAATTTGTTCCTGCTGTGGCGGTAACAGAGTGGTATTCGCTTTATAGACAGGTTCCGCAAAAAACAGATAAACCAACATAAGTAACACAGACACAAGAAAACTAACTAAAATAATTATTTTTCGCCTAACAATCACGCACCATAAATCAACTAGACTGATTTCGTCGCTTTCATTCATTGTCGGGGCGAAATATACCGGAATGGGTTGTGTGCTAGTTTTTTTATCCAATGAAGACGTCCTATCTATAATTTGTAATGGCTAAAATTGAGCCGGCCAAACGGAGGTAAAACTCACCGGCCATAAACATCTTCAAATCGCACAATGTCATCTTCACCCAAATAACTCCCTGACTGAACTTCGATTAACTCTAAAGGCACTTTGCCCGGGTTTTCTAGTCGATGTGTCACCCCTAACGGAATATAGGTCGATTGATTTTCAGTGAGTAAAATTTCTTCATCGCCTTTGGTGACTTTGGCTGTGCCTCTGACTACAATCCAGTGTTCGGCACGGTGATAATGCATTTGTAATGATAATGCGGCACCGGGATTAACCGTGATGCGCTTGACCTGAAAACGATCGCCGCGATCAATGCCTTCGTAGGTTCCCCAGGGACGGGAAACTTGTTGATGCATTTGATGCTGTGTTCGCCCTTCTTCTTTAAGCCGATTGACGACAAGTTTAATATCTTGTGCATGGTCTTTGTGAGCAACTAAAACGGCATCCGCTGTTTCTATAACAATGGCATCTTCTAACCCAACCATCGCAACCAAACGAGACTCTGATAACGCTAAGGTGTTTTTTGTATTAAAGGCATAAACATCCCCTTTAACAACATTACCTTGTTCGTCTTGCTTACCAATTTCCCATAAAGCGGGCCAGGTACCCACATCGGACCACCCGGCATCCAAGGGAATAACCACAGCAGATAAAGCATCGATAGTCGTAGATTCTGTAACATGCTCCATCACCGCGTAATCAATGGAGTCATTGGGACAATTCTGAAAAGCTTCTGCATCCACTCGGTAAAAATCGCTATCTACTTCTCCATTTTCATAGGCCATACGACAGGCCTGAGCCATACAGGGGTTGAACTGTTCAATGGCCGTCAACCAGGTTGTTGCCTGCATCATAAACATACCGCTATTCCATAAATACTCACCTGATTCTAAATACATTGTTGCGCGTTCTAAATCAGGTTTTTCAACAAAAGCCGCCAAGGAAAAGGCATTTTTTGCACCTTGTATAGTGTATAGCTCACCTTTTTTGATGTATCCATAGCCTGTTTCTGGGGCTGTGGGCACAATACCAAAAGTAACTAAAGCCCCTTGAGATGCAACATCAAAGCCTTGTTGTACTTCATTGTGAAATGACGCTTTATTTTGTATAACATGATCAGCGGGCATCACCAGCATCATGCTATCGCCGTGATCTTCGACAATAGACAGCGCGGCTAATGTCAGCGCTGGAGCCGTATTACGGCCAACCGGTTCAAGCAAAATTTTTTCATAATGTCTACCGAGTTGACGAATTTGCTCTGCAACTAAAAACCGGTGTTCTTCATTGCAAATGACCAAAGGGGGGTTGATTGCGCCATCAGCCACAACGTCTCCAGATAACGAAAACCCATCTAGCCGCAGAACCGTGTCTTGCAACATGGTGTCATCCCCATGGAGCGGCAACAGTTGTTTGGGGTAGTGTTCGCGTGAAAGTGGCCAAAGACGGGTTCCCGACCCTCCTGACAATATAACGGGCTGCAAATCCATATGTTTATTTCCGTATTCGTTTAAATTTAGATATCAATTATTATACCCTATCGTTACATAAAAAATTAGGCTCAGGGCTTTTAGAGCAGTATATAAGACACGAGCGAACTATTAGGTCCTAGTGATAACCTGGTGGATTTTAGAAAACAGGCATATCGTGTTTTGAATGCTGCTATAAAAGCAGTGACACGGCTCTGAATCACAATTCATGAACGATAGGATACACACAATTGATATCTCGACCTGCTCTCGCCCCTATGCTGAAACAACAGCATGGGTTGCAACAGTTATTTTGTTATCCCGCCCTAGTAGCTGCAGCAAAACAATCACTCGCTCTTCGCCACTTTTGCTCTCGAACAAGCCCTTCATACCCGCAAAAGGGCCATTAATAATTTCGAGACTATCACCGGGTTCCCAATTCGGGTGATGGCTTGCACCATCAACGAGATATTGCTCTTGATGCTGAATACCCTCAATCACGCGATGTTGAATCGTCGCGGGCGTATTACCAAACCGGAGCATGTTGAGTACACCGACAGTAGAGCGTATCGGACTAAAATTATCGACACCCCTGTTCAGTTGCACAAATAAGTATCGTGGAAAAAGAGGTTCTGTAATCTGCTGCCAGCGTTTGCGTCGATGACGAGCACTGCTGATTTGTGGGCAATAAGCAATATAGCCTTGACGCTCTAGGTGTTCGACAGCCACGGATTCTTTGCGCGGCTTGGTTTGTACAACGTACCACTGATGCATCTTGCTATTCTCCCTCTGTGATGGACTCAAGCTGTGCGGCTTCTTTGCGTAAGGCATCGAGCTCTTTAACCAAGTCATCATATTCCTGCTGTTTGCGCCTAAAAAACTGCATCGTCACTATGGCTTTTTCTTCCATGCCCTTTTTGGTTAAAAGATACGCATAACCTAACTTGCTTTGACTACAGCCAAAGTTACGTACCTTAATCCACCCTTTATTGATCAGTGCATTGAGGCAGTAGTTGGTTTTACCCAGACTGATCCCCAGTGCTTCAGCCAACTCACGCTGCGTCAGATTTGGATTTCGCTCCAGTTGTTTAAACAACTGATAGCGAATTTCGTCGGTTAAAACCGTCATTAATTGACTAACACACTCCCGGCTTCTGATTTAGACACGCTACCGCCCTGCCGTCCCTTTTTTGGTTCAACATAATAAAATCAAGACTATTTTAACTACAAAAACTTATTGTTCACGGCATGAACAGTGGCGTTATTCTAAATCAGGGGTCGTTGCCGTGTAAAGGAGAATATAAATGGCAGCAAATTCTGCAAACAGGCTACTTTTACATCACTATATGTGTAAAAGTAGCCTTGCCATGCATAATAATTATTGCTCCGCTGCTGTAGCAACAGGAACAATCATAATATAATCACGGTTTCGTTCGACTGTTTTCACACCAATACCTTTAACTTGCGTTAAAGCTTCAGCGGACTGAAAATCACCGTAAGTTTCACGGAACTCAACAATCGCCTGGCCGCGTAACGAACCCACCCCATCCAGCGCATCAGCTAACTCGGCACCGCTCGCTGAATTAATGTTGACGCTAGACCCGGCAACGACACTACTTGAAAGAACAAGCGTTAAAACCCCTGCAATACCACTAAAAAAATAATTTAACTTCATGTTTTATCTCCATTTTTATCAGTAATCTATAAAACAAACAATTGAAAATTCATCGCCTCGCACTTAATTTGTGTCGCAACGACGCATATAGATTAGCAATCTGACATTTCAGGACATAGAGCAAATTTCTTCTGATAGCGCAAGCAAAACACTTAAGGGCTTGTCAGCCAAGGTAATGGGGCGACCTACAACCAGGTAGTTCGCACCGTTCGAAACCGCTTCACCCGGTGTCATTATTCGTTTTTGATCACCAATAACTGAACCGGCTGGACGAACCCCCGGAGTCACCAGCAAAAAACCCGCACCCAACTCGGCTCGCAACACCTTAAGTTCAAGAGGTGAACAAACCACACCATCCAGACCAGCTGATTGCGCCAAACGTGCAAGACGTAATACATTGACCTCGGGACTCCCCTTCAACCCAACTTCGGACAAGTCCTCTTTATCCATGCTGGTGAGAATAGTCACGCCAATCAACAAGGTGCTGGACCGTCTTGAATCAACTGCGGCTCTTGCTGCTTCAAGCATTTTTCGAGCACCCAAGGCATGAACATTGATCATCCACACGCCTAAATCTGCCGCCACCGCACAAGCTTTAGCAACGGTATTGGGAATATCGTGAAACTTTAAGTCGAGAAACACCTCATAATGCGAATCAACCAAACGCTTAACAAAATTCGGCCCCGCTGATGTAAATAGTTCTTTACCCACTTTTAAACGACATTGTGTTGGATCCAATTGTTCTACTAATGCTAAAGCATCAGATTCATTAGAATAATCCAATGCAACAATAATTTTTGATTCAGTTTTCATATTCACTTAAGTGCCCCACCATAATTATTTCAACTCAATTTTTGCAGTATTTTTCGCGTGAATCAAGGCGCAACGAAACGAGCATAGTGCGCTATGTAACTGGAGCTGCAACACGGAGTCACGCGAAAAACCAATAAATATTAAAATAATTATGGCGGGGTGCTTATTCAAACCCTAAACTCTCAACTGGTTTAACACGATTCCAGCTTTTGCAACTGGGACATAACCAATGTAATAACTTGCCCGAAAAACCGCATTGCCTGCATTGATAGAGGGGCTGAGTTTTTATCATGCCCATTAAAGTTTTACGAATTACGCGAAAGGTATCCCGTAATTCGCCCTTACTTTCAGCCAAATTCAGATCAACCAATCGATGCAAACCGGCTAATGAAGGGGTACGACCTAAATAATTGGCCATATATATGGCAGCATCATGATCGCCACGATGCTGCCGTAACAATTCCGATAATGCCAACACGGCTCTAGTGCAAGCATATTGTCTCAACAGACCCTGTAAATAATCTTGCATGTCATCGAGCCGGTCAAGCTGATAGTAACATTCCAACATAGGGTCTATGACCTCAGACAGATAGTCAGGATCTTGATCTGCTACACGCTGGTAAGCGCTTACCGCCTTCTCAAATGCACCATTTTCTGCCAGACCTTGGGCTTTTAGAATTGAAGCACGTACACACAGAGGATCGCTGTGCAAAGCTTTATCGATATACCCTTGAGCCCTATTAAAATCACGCTTCTGGTTGGCGATAACGGCCATTTCACAAGCATATTGTGCTAAAACGGGCTGATAATTTTCACTCTCCGAAGCCGCCAGAACGTTCACCACCTCTGCGGCTTTTAGCCATTCCTTTTCTTGCTCATATATTGTTTTAAGCAAGTCCAAAGCGGAGACATTAACAGGTTCTACTCGAATCAAGTCATGCAATAAACCTTCGGCTCTATCTAACAAACCCGCTCGCAGATAATCACGACCCAACTCCAACAAAACTAACCTACGTTGCTTTTCATCAATATCACTACGAGACAAAATATCTTGATGAATGCGTATGGCCTGATCCACCTCGCCACGACGGCGAAACAAAACACCAACCGCAATGTGCGTTTCAACCTCTTCGGAATGTTCAGATTTCAACAAACGAGAAAAAACTTCGATCGCCTTATTGGGCTGCTCATTAAGCAGATAATTTAAACCTTTGAAATATTCTGGAGAAATGTTCTGTGAAATGGGAGGAGCAGACAAAAAAGACCTTCTGGCAAACCACCATCCTGAAGCGGCTGCCACAGGGAGTAGCAACCACAACAAGAAAGACATATTTATTTAGATTCCAGAGCCTTCAAGTGAGACCGTACGCAGCTGTGAAGATACTGCTTTTTTCTTTTCTCGTGCTTCCGTTCTACGCATAATCGCGATTTGTCGCTTTAACTGCAGTACTTTAAAAAAACAAACAATAAAACCTACCGCGATCCCCACACAAACCGATGCAGCAACAACCAATGCTTTGGGTAACTCCCATATTCCATAATAATAGCTCAGTTCTATCGAACCTTTATTGAGCATCGTAAAACCAACAACCATCACCGCTAGAGCAGCTAATCCAATCAACACTAAAATTCGACTCAGCATCATCATCCCCTATTGCTATCCTGAACAACAGCATCGGCGCTGCCAAACAAGTTTATTTTTAGAGCTATATTAGCATGATAAACCAGGTAACAGCCAAAACCTAGCCTTGCTGTTAGTTAATTAACGACCCACCTGCTATTTCATTAGATCGACCAGCATTCATCGCCTCGTTATCATCCTCATCAGGAGAATCATCCACCACAATTTGAGCTTTGCTATTATTAACACGTTCGCGAAGTTCTTTGCCTGGCTTGAAGTGGGGAACATATTTCCCGGAAAGCGGCACTGAAACCCCGGTTTTTGGGTTTCGTCCAACTCGAGGGGGTCGATAATGCAACGAAAAACTACCAAAGCCACGGATTTCGATACGTTCACCGCCAGCCAAGGTTTTTGCCATATGTTCTATCATCACCTTAACCGCAAATTCAACATCCTTGTAGCTCAAGTGTTTTTGTCTTTGCGCTAACAACTCAATTAATTCAGACTTGGTCATTAAAACTCCCTCACTCGGCCCCAAACCGGACTACACTACAACAATTACTGCTCATAAAATACAAAGGGTGGGCTCAAGTCACAATAACAAGCGCCCTACCCCTGTCTATTTCTGTTGCTCGTCGCTGCGGCCTTCCATTTTCTCTTTTAGAAGATCACCCAATGTCGTTGCACCCTGAGAGCCTGTATTGCGACTATACTCCTCAATGACCTCAGCTTCATCCTGAGAATCTTTCGCTTTAATAGATAAAACTAACACTCTATTTTTGCGATCAACGCCCATAAATTTCGCTTCTACAGCATCACCCACATTCAATACCGTACGCGCATCTTCAACGCGCTCCTGAGCCATCTCTGATGCTCGCAATTGGCCTTCAATCCCTTCACCCAGATTAATAACCGCACCTTTAGCATCAACTTCGCTCACCGTACCTTTAACGATGCTACCCTTTGCATTTTCAGCAACGTAAGAAGAAAAAGGATCCTGCTCTAACTGTTTCACGCCTAAAGAAATACGCTCTCTGTCTGCGTCAATAGCCAAAACAACCGCTTCAATGTCATCTCCTTTTTTATAGCCATGCCCACTCGTTGGGCTTTCTTCAGAACCACTCCAGGACAAATCAGACAAGTGCAATAGACCATCAATACCGCCATCAAGGCCAACGAAGATGCCAAAATCGGTAATGGATTTAATCTGCCCTTCGACTTTATCGCCCTTGTTGTGTGTTGCTGAAAACGCTTCCCATGGATTCGTTTGACACTGCTTCATACCCAGAGAAATACGACGACGTTCTTCGTCTATATCCAGAACAACCACTTCGACTTCTTCATCAAGATGTATCATTTTTGATGGATTGACGTTCTTGTTTGTCCAGTCCATTTCAGAAACGTGAACCAAACCTTCAACCCCACTTTCGATTTCGACAAAACAACCGTAGTCCGTGATATTAGTGATTTTGCCAAATAACCGGGTCGCAACCGGGTAGCGTCGCGCTAGATTCACCCAGGGGTCTTCGCCCATTTGCTTCAGACCGAGTGAGACACGATTACGTTCTCGATCATATTTTAGGACTTTAACGGAAATTTCATCGCCCACATTCACAAATTCCGAAGGTTGACGAACACGCCGCCATGCCATATCGGTAATGTGCAGTAAACCATCTATCCCGCCCAAATCAACAAAAGCACCATAATCGGTTAAATTTTTAACAATCCCTTTTACAACCTGCCCTTCTTCCAGATTTTCAAGCAGTTTCGTACGCTCAGCGTCCGACTCGCGTTCAACAACCGCACGACGAGAGACGACAACGTTATTGCGTTTTCGATCTAATTTGACAACTTTGAATTCCAGCTCTTTGCCTTCCAGGTGACCCAAATCTCGTACTGGGCGCACATCAACTAAAGAACCCGGTAAAAAGGCACGGATCGTTTCAACATCGACCGTCAAACCACCCTTAACTTTACCTGTGATGATACCGGTCACCGTCGCCCCAGTATTTAAGGCTTCCTCCAATTTGACCCAGCTGCGTGCTCGTACTGCCTTTTCTCGCGATAGTTTAGTTTCACCAAACCCATCTTCTACCGCCTCCAGTGCAACTTCAATCTCGTCACCCACCGAGATATTCGGCGTTCCGTCTTCATTATAAAACTGGTCAATCGGAATCATACTTTCCGATTTAAGTCCTGCACTAACCACCACGGCGTCAGGCCGAACTTCAACTACGGTTGCGATCATAATTGAACCGGGACGCATCTGCTGGGACGCTAGACTTTCTTCAAATAACTCTGCAAAGCTTTCACTCATCGCCAAATAACCTTGTGTGTTTTAACAACACACTCCAAATATGTAAAAGTTAGTAAATAAAACAAGGGACGGTGATCTTACCGACGACCTACCCTCACCCAACTCGAATTCCTAGCGGAATAGGAAGTATTCTAGAAGTTTAAACAACTCTAGACTCTTTAAATTTCATACTGCAATTATTCCACAATGACATCACACGTATAAAAACACCTTCAATATCAAGCTCTGTGGTATCAATCTGTACGGCATCATCGGCGGGTAACAGCGGGGCTACTTCTCGCTGCTTATCACGCGCATCTCTTGCAGACAATACATCTTGCAGGTTTTCTAGCGTAACATCATTCCCCTTGCCCTTCAACTGCTTATATCGCCTTCTCGCACGCTCATTCAAGCTTGCCGTCAAGAAAATCTTCAACTCGGCCCCAGGGAAAATCACGGTACCCATATCGCGCCCATCAGCTACCAGACCGGGCGGCTCTAAAAACGCGTGCTGCCGATTCATTAACGCCTGACGCACAGCGGGTAATACCGCTACAATGGAAGCATCTTTACCGCTCAGCTCACTCCGCACAACATCTGTAACTCTTTCTCCTTCAAGAAAAATATCTGTTTTTTGATCTTCACTATCAAATACAAACTGAATATCCAGATGACCCGCAAGTGTAACCAACGCCGCTTCATCGTCAAACGGAATCGAATGGTGGCGCGCTGCCAGACCCAACAAACGATACAAAGCACCGCTATCAAGAAAATGAAACCCCAACTCTTGAGCGACAAGACGACTGATCGTTCCTTTGCCTGTGCCACTCGGACCATCAATAGTTATCACTGGAATGTTCTTTTTTATCACCTCAATCTCCTGGCACCCAGCCTCCATTGCCTAGCACCAATTTATGGCTTACTCCACGCCCAAGCCAACCGAACCGGCCAAAGAAATAAAATTCGGAAATGAAGTGCGGATATTTTCGCATTCTTTAATATTTATTTCGCTCTTTGCTCGCAAAGCCGCCATCGCAAAAGACATGGCAATACGATGATCGCCCAAACTGTCGACGATGCCACCTTGATACGCGCCACCTTTAATAATAATACCATCTTGTTGCGGCTGTGCATCAACACCCAGCACAGCCAACCCCTCCGCCATGGCTCGAATGCGATCACTTTCTTTGACACGCAACTCTTCTGCCCCGGTCAATACGGTCGTTCCCTCTGCACATGCCGCAGCAACAAACAAAGCAGGAAACTCATCTATCGCCAATGGAACCTGGTTTTTCGGTATATTGATAACATGCAAAGGACTGTATTTTATTCGAATATCAGCAACAGGCTCCCCCCCCACTTCATGTTTATTACACAAAGCAATATCCGCACCCATTGCCTTCAATATAGTAATAACCCCCATCCTTGTTGGGTTAACACCCACATGCTCGATCATCAAATCAGAGCCTGGGGCGATAGCCGCACCGACCAAAAAAAAAGCAGCGGAAGAAATATCTCCCGGTACGTCTATATTCATCGCCATCAAGCGCCCACCGCCTGCCAAACTGACACTATCTTCATCACGCACAATTTCATAACCAAAACCACTTAACATACGTTCGGTATGATCTCGGGTCGGCGCGGGCTCTATAATTCGGGTTCTACCCCGTGCATACAATCCCGCCAATAATAAACTCGATTTAACCTGCGCACTCGCAACAGGCATAGCGTAGTGAATTCCGGTCAAATTTTGCACGCCATGAATAATCAAAGGCGGCATACCCTCAGCATCTTCTATAACCGCGCCCATCGCCGCTAATGGCGTAGTTACGCGTCGCATCGGCCTTTTCGACAGGGAGGCATCACCGGTCAGCGTGACAGCAAACGACTGCGCAGATAATAACCCTGCCAGCAAGCGCATCGAGGTACCCGAATTGCCTAAATCCAATGGCGCAGCAGGCTGAGCTAAACCCCGCATACCCACACCATGAATCACCACGGCGCCCTCAGCCGGACGCTCGATACGAACCCCCATCGCACGAAAAGCATTTAAGGTGGCCAAACTGTCTTCACCTTCTAAAAAGCCACTGACTTCGGTGATCCCTTCGGCCAGAGAACCCAACATAATGCTGCGATGGGAGATCGATTTATCCCCTGGTACACGAATACGCCCGACCAAAGCACCACCGGGCTGCACCCTGAGCTTCTCCATTTCATTTTTCATAGTTATTTTCCAGAATAGCGATTTCTTGCTGCCTTAGCTCGACTAAACGTCGCAAATAAAACATCACTGTCAGCATGATTGATCGCCGCCCTCAATTGCGCAACACGTTCAATATATCGATCCAATACGGGCAAGATTGCCTCGCGATTCCCCATAATAATATCCCGCCACATGAGAGGATCGCTAGATACGATACGGGTAAAATCTTTGAATCCTCCTGCCGCATAGCGAAATATTTTTTCGCTATCACCCATTGCCACCAGCATATCCACTAGCGAATAAGCCAAAACATGAGGTAAATGGCTGGTTGCCGCCAACACTTCATCGTGATGATCTACAGTCAGCGTTTCAACCACCGCCCCTGCCGCACGCCACATCGCTTCAACCTCATACAGTGCCGCCGAATCGGTTTCAACAATCGGGGTCAAAAGCACCTGGCGCTGATCGTAAAGCTCGGCAAAAGACGCGTCCACACCACTATTTTCGGTACCTGCAATAGGGTGTCCGGGGACAAAAAAAGGGAGCATTTGATCATCAAAAGCAGCTTTGGCTGCGGCAACCACCGACCCCTTGGCACTCCCCACGTCGCTAATAATGGTGCCGGCTTCAACAACCTCGGCCAATCGATGAAACAGCTCCGGCATCGCACCCATAGGAACCGCAACAATGATCAGCTTAACACCCCGCACAGCGTCAGCTAAATCAGTAGCAAAACGATCCACCACACCTAACTCAACTGCGCGCTGCAACTGCTGGCGATCTCGCCCAAAACCGATAATCTCGTCGCAATAGCGAACACGTTTGAGTGCCCGAGCTAACGAGCCGCCAATCAAACCCACACCGATGACCAACATGCTACTCATAAGTACCCCGCCATAATTATTTTAACATTTTTTGGTCTTTTTCGCGTAACTCCGCGTTGTAGCTCCGGTCACATAGCGCACTATGCTCGTTTCTCTGCGCCTTGATTCACGCGAAAATACTGCAGAAGTTGAGTTAAAATAATTATGACGGGGCACTTACTATGTTAGCGGTAACTTTACAAAACCGACTTGGGGTAAGATCCTAACAACTTGACCATAACTGAAGTCTCTTCTAGCTCTCGCACCGCAGCAGCAACATGCGCTTCTTCAATATGACCTTCTATATCGATAAAAAAGACATAGTCCCACGTTCCTCTACGAGAAGGCCGGGACTCTATACTCGTCATTGAAACCTGGTGATTAACAAAGGGGGTCAATACTTTATGCAACGTCCCGGGCTGATTACCTGTCGTCACTAACAATGAAGTTTTATCAACACCGCTAGATGAAGGAAAAGAAGCACTCAACACCAGGAAGCGAGTAATATTATTCGCATTATCTTCAATGGCGGTTGCTAATATATTATGCTGATAAATTTCAGCAGCACGCTCACCCGCAATAGCTGCCGCACCAAGCGTTTCTGTAGCAATACGTGCAGCTTCAGCATTACTTCTTACTGCAATCTGCTCCGCACCGTGCAAATGGGCATTCAGCCAATTTTTACACTGAGCCAATGCCTGCTGATGCCCATATATCACTTTAATTTCATTTAATGCGTCACAACGACTCAACAAACAATGGCGAACACGCAACGCCACTTCACCACATATTTTTAGAGAAGAATCGAGAAACATATCCAGGGTCAGAGTAACACTGCCTTCGGTAGAATTTTCTACCGCCACGACGCCATAATGAACTCGTTCTGACTCAACCTCATGAAACACATCTTCAACACTCGTCACCGGGATCATTTTGGAGGCCTGACCAAAATGTTTGCGGGCAGCCTCTTGAGTATAGGTACCTTCTGGCCCCAAAAAAGCGACGGCTAAAGGCTGCTCTATCGCCAAACAGGCGGCCATAATTTCACGAAAAATTCGCGCCATGGCTTTAGGCTCCAAATCACCACAATTTCGCGCCATAACCTGGCGTAGTACTTGTGCCTCTCGCTCAGGCCTATAGTAAACCGTATTCGCATCACGCCCTTTCAACTCTGCAACCTGTATAGCACAAGCAGCGCGCTGAGCAATCAAATTTTGAATCTGCACATCCAGCTCATCAATACGTAACCGCACGGATTCTAATGACGGGTTGTCACTCATCTCAAAGCCAGGCTACAATGAACGCACAGACAAAACACCCTGAATAGAGGCAATTTCATCTATGACTGATTTTGGTACAGATTTATCCACATCCGCCATAGTGTAGGCGATTTCCCCTTTGGATTTATTAATCATATCGACGATATTTAAATCTGATTTTGCCAATGCAGTAGAAATCTGACCCAGCATATTGGGCACGTTGGTATTAGAAATAGCAATGCGATACCCTTCCGTTCTCGGCATCACCACCTCTGGAAAATTAACCGAATTCACTATATTGCCATTTTCAAGAAATTCTCGAATCTGATCAGCAACCATGATCGCACAATTCTCTTCAGCTTCTTTAGTTGACGCACCTAGATGCGGCAAAGCAATCACACCCTGTTGATTTTTTAACAAATTACATGGGAAGTCACAAACATAACTGTGCATTTTCCCCGATTGCAGCGCTTGTAACACGGCGACGTTATCCACTATACCAGCACGTGCAAAATTTAAAACAACGAGGCCATCTTTCATATTGGCTAAACGCTCTTTATTGATCAATCCCCGAGTTGCGTCCACTTCCGGCACGTGCAAAGAAACCATGTCAGACTGATTCAATAATTCATCCACACTGTTCGCTTGCTGCACAGAAGAAGACAATTGCCAGGCGCTTTTTACGGTGATTTGCGGATCAAAACCAATTACATTCATGCCCAAATTTAACGCCGCATTGGCCACCTTAACACCAATCGCACCCAGACCAATAACACCTAATGTCCGACCTGGCAGTTCAAAACCAACATAATTCTTTTTACCTGCCTCTACCTGCTGATTTAAACTGGCATCATCACCCTCAACATGACGCGCAAACTCCCAGGCCGGACAAATATTTCTTGCAGCCAACAACATGCCTGCAAGTACTAACTCTTTCACCGCATTAGAATTAGCTCCAGGCGCATTAAAAACCGGAATACCCAAACTACTACACTGATCAACAGGAATGTTATTGACACCTGCGCCCGCACGACCAATTGCGCGCACTGATTTGGGTAACGCCATGCCATGCATTTTATATGAACGTAATAAAATAGCATCCGGATGCTTTATTTCTGAAGCGATTTCGTAATGGTCGCGAGGTAATTTTTCCAAACCCACCACCGATATATTGTTCAAAGTTAAAATTTTATACATTCGTTTTCTCAAAGTGCTTCATAAACTCAACCAAAGTGTCCACACCCGCTTCAGGCATCGCATTATAGATACTGGCTCTCATACCACCGACTGAGCGATGCCCCTTCAAAGTGATCAAGCCCGCTGCTGCGGCCTGAGTTAGAAACGCTTTATCCAGGTCAGCATGGGCTAATGTGAAAGGAACGTTCATTAATGAACGATTCGCTTTACGCACCGGATTAGCATAAAAATCTGAGCCATCTATCGCAGCATAGAGCTTTGCTGCTTTGCGCTGATTTTGCTCTGCCATAGCACTTAACCCGCCCTGTTTTTGCAGCCATTCAAACACCAGACCGGCCAAATACCAGCTATAGGTCGGCGGTGTATTGTACATAGAGTCATGATCCGCTATGACTTTGTAATCAAGCATTGAGGGCGCACCTTCTAACGGTAACCCCATCAGATCTTCGCGTATAATCACTAAAGTTAAACCCGCTGGCCCGATATTTTTTTGCGCGCCCGCATAAATCACCCCATAACGAGAGACATCGATAGGCTGAGATAAAATCTCTGAAGACATATCAGCAACAAGAGGCACATCCCCGACATCAGGAAGACTGGAAAAACGTACACCGCCGATGGTTTCATTTGGAGTAAAGTGTACATAAGCTGCATCATTGCTAAATTGCCAGATTGATTCATCGGGCACTTCATTAAAGTGACTGGCTTCGGCACTAGCAACCAGATTTACCTTGCAATAACGTTGCGCTTCAGCGATGGCTTTTTTCGACCAAGCCCCCGTATGAAAGTAATCCGCTTGCTTCTTGGTTCCTAATAAATTGATTGGCACAGCAGCAAACTGTGTACTCGCCCCTCCTTGAACAAAAAGTACTTTATAGTTGTTTGGAATATTCAGCAGCGCACGCAAATCCGTTTCCGCTTTCTCAGCAATAGACATAAATTCTTTGCCGCGATGACTCATCTCCATCACCGACATGCCTGTTCCCTGCCAATCCAACATTTCTTCTCTAGCCCGATCCAATACCGCTTCAGGTAACATCGCCGGCCCAGCACTAAAATTAAACACACGAGACACTTTCATTTTTCCTATTGGTTATTGAGCAAAATCTACATCCGTGGCACTTGCTATTCAGGTTTTTAACTGTGTGTCTATTTCATGTTCACACGACATGAAATAAAGAGGACGGTATGTATATACCTAAACTTCAATCGCCAGGGGAACATCTTGACGCGCACTACTCAACGCCGTTTTTTTCGTCATCGTCAATGTCTTCTTCAGCCTCGTCCACGGGTGCCAAGCCAACCAGGGTCTCGCCTTTGCCCAAGGCAATAACACGAACCCCCTGGGTATTACGCCCTGTTATAGAAATTTCACTGACTCGAGTCCGCACCAAAGTACCGCCATTGGAAATCAACATCACTTCTTTATCACTGCTGACCAGTTTCGCACCCACAACCTCGCCATTACGATCATTAGTTTGAATCGAAATCACACCCTGACCACCACGACCTTTAACCGCATAACTATCGACGGAAGTCCGTTTACCATAACCGTTAGCGGTCACAATGAGAATGTTCTTTTCATCGTCAGCAACAGCCTCACCTCCATTACTGATAATAAGCGAAATTAATTGATGGTCTTCATGAATACGAATCCCCCGCACCCCACGCGCTGTTCTGCCCATGGCCCGAACCTTTGTCTCATTGAAACGGATAGCTTTACCTGCATCAGTAAACAGCATCACATCACTTTGACCACAGGTAATATCCACACCAACAAGTTCATCATCGTCACGCAAATCCAGCGCTATGATGCCGTTTGTTCGCGGACGAGAAAAATCTGTTAATGGCGTTTTCTTCACGACACCACGACGGGTCGCCATAAATATAAACTTTTCGGTATCATATTCTCGAATGGGCAACACGGCGGTAATCCGCTCACCTTCTTCTAAGGGTAAAACATTCACAAAGGGTCTGCCACGCGCAGCTCGTCCGGCCTGGGGGATACTGTAAACTTTTTTCCAGTACACTTTGCCACGACTGGAAAAACACAACAAGGTATCGTGCGTACTGGCAACAAACAGCTTATCAATAAAGTCTTCATCTTTCATGGAAGTCGCTGCTTTACCTCGCCCTCCACGCTTTTGTGCTGTATACGCAGTGACAGGCTGAGACTTCACATAGCCCGCATGCGACAGCGTCACCACCATGTCTTCTTCGGTGATGAGATCCTCAACTTCCAGGTCTTCTTGCGTTGTTACAATGATGGTTCGGCGTTCATCTGCATAACGATCACGAATATCTTCCAGCTCTTCTCTAATCACTTCCATAAGCCGAGCATGACTATTAATGATCACCATGAGCTCTTGAATTATATTTAATATTTCTTCGAATTCTTTGACAATTTTTTCTTGCTCAAGCCCCGTCAAGCGGTGTAATCGTAATTCCAAAATCGCTTTGGCCTGACGCTCCGACAAATGGTACTCACCGTCAAGCAAACCGAAATGGAGCTCCAGATCCTCCGGACGAGAACTATCACTGCCCGTACGCTCCAATAGCGAAGTGACCAAACCCGGCGGCCAACTACGCGCCATTAATTTTTCTCTTGCTGTAGAAGGGTTCGGCGCGGCCTTGATTAACGCAATAACTTCATCAATATTAGCCAAAGCCACGGCCAAGCCTTCCAGCTCATGCGCTCTTGAACGAGCCTTGCGCAATTCAAAAATTGTTCTACGAGTCACCACCTCTTGTCGATGACGCACAAAAGCTTCTAGAATCTCTTTCAGATTCAGTAGTTTTGGCTGACTGTCAATGAGTGCAACCATATTAATGCCAAATACATTTTGCATCTGGGTTTGCTTATACAAATTATTAAGCAAGACTTCCGGCATTTCACCGCGCTTCAGCTCAATGACCATACGCATACCGTCTTTATCAGACTCATCGCGCATCTCACTAATGCCTTCTATCCGCTTTTCTTTTACCAGGTCGGCAATTTTTTCTAGTAAAACGGCTTTATTCACTTGGTAGGGTAACTCCGTCACGACCAAACGCTGCCGCCCAGCGACGCCCATATCTTCAACATGCGTTTTAGCTCTGATATAGATGCGACCTCGCCCGGTCTGGTAGGCCTGGTAAATTCCGCTTGCACCATTGATTGTTCCCGCCGTTGGAAAATCAGGACCAGGAATATGCTCTAATAATCCAGAAATCTCTATTTCTGGATTATCCATTAGAGCCAGCGTTGCATCGATCACCTCACCTAAATTATGCGGAGGAATATTAGTCGCCAAACCAACTGCGATACCTGCCGAGCCATTAACCAATAAGTTGGGGACACGCGTAGGAAAAACGTTAGGTTCACGCTCAGACTCATCGTAATTAAGTGAAAAATCAACCGTTTCTTTATGCAAATCGGCTAATAATTCATGGGCAATGCGAGACATGCGCACTTCGGTGTAACGCATTGCTGCGGGCGCATCACCATCAACCGAACCAAAGTTCCCCTGGCCATCAACCAACATATAACGCAGTGAAAATGGCTGTGCCATACGAACAATCGTGTCATACACCGCTGTATCACCATGCGGATGGTATTTACCTATAACATCCCCAACCACCCGTGCCGATTTTTTATAGGCTTTGTTCCAATCATTACTCAGCTCACTCATCGCATATAAGACACGTCGATGAACGGGTTTTAGCCCATCCCTGACATCGGGTAAGGCTCGCCCTACAATGACGCTCATGGCGTATTCCATGTAGGAATTTTTCATCTCATCTTCAATATTGATATGAAGAATTTCTTTTGCAGCCTCAGACATAAGTCAAGCGCATCTCACACAGTTTGATGGGAAAGAATTTAAACGCGCAATTGTAGCATATTTGAAAAACTGATACGCAGCTATATAAGAATGTCAGCATAATGACCCGGGGAACCGGCTCAACGTATTTATATTTCGCCCATCAAAACACTTATTTTTTCTATGGATGGTTGCTCGACTCGCCCTCGCTCCGTCACTAGGACATCAATCAAGCCCGCAGGCGTGACATCAAAGACCGGATTCCAAGCTTGCGCGCCCGCAGCAGCAATACGACGCCCATAACTAAAATGCAATTCTTCAGCAGATCGCTCCTCAATTGGAATTTGTTCTCCATTCATCGCATTCATATCCAAAGTCGAAGCAGGGGCTACGACCATGAATTTAACACCGTGATGGCGTGCCAACACAGCCAAACTATAAGTCCCTATTTTATTTGCAACATCACCATTCGCGGCAACACGATCAGCCCCGACAACGATCCATTTTATTCGTTTGAGCTTCATCAAATAAGCTGCTGCACCTTCTGCCAACAAAGTGACCGGAATATGATCCTCTACCATTTCCCAGGCCGTCAGCCTCGCTCCTTGCATCCAAGGCCTTGTTTCATCAGCATAAACATGATTGATTTTACCTTGAGCAAAGGCTGAGCGAATCACGCCAAGCGCCGTTCCATAGCCTCCGGTAGCAAGCGCACCGGCATTGCAATGAGTGAGCACACCTGAATCCAACCCAATCAAATCCGCTCCTAAATCACCCATTTTCTGATTGGCCGCAATATCATCTGCATGAATTTTTTTTGCCAAAGATAACAATTCTGATTCAGGGTGACCCGTAATCGAGGTAAAACGCGCCTTCATGGTTTTTAAAGCCCAAAATAGATTGACCGCAGTAGGCCGAGATTGAGCCAAGCATTTTAGATCCGGCTCAATCCTGGAACGCCAGTTTTCAGCATCCTGAGCGTAAGCTGCACGCGCCGCAAGCACGACCCCATAAGCAGCCGCTATACCAATTGCAGGCGCACCGCGAACAACCATTTGCCGGATACCCTCAGCAACGGCAGCGGCATCACTGTATTCTATATAGGCGACCGTTTCCGGCAAAACACGCTGATCCAACATTCTCAGCTTCTCATCACACCAATCAACAGCCTTTACTAAACTGAAATTACTCATAATTTTCTCCCGTCAAAAAAAATTTTGTGAATCATATAACAGCTTGACCCTAGCATCAATATAAAGTCCTTTCCCTACCATGCCGATAGGATCAAAAACATTAATACTGATTTTGAGCATTCATAAAAAGAAAGAGCTATGCAAATAATCAAGCGAAAAACATATTTACTTTTCATAGGCCTCTTTATAATAAGCAGCCCAGCATGGGTCGCTGCTGATCCTGGCGCGCACAAAAAAACCGACGAAGCAAAACTGGTAATGCCTCCGCCTATGACCCACACCGCTCTGGGCTGCACCAAACAAACGGAACAACAACCTTATATTAAACTGATGGCAAAAACTAAACATCAGGATCAATACGGAACCCTTAATCTCGGCTGTATCCCCGTCACCACAAAAACTCAAGCATTACTTGATGCCAACGCAACCCAAGCATTAGAAGATACCATTGCTTATCTCGCCAACCGCAACTCTGTCATCCGCCTCTACATCGATATTGTTGGAGCCGACTCAAAAGATAAAACATTACAAACACGTTATCGCAAACAAGCGTTTGCAATAAAACAATATTTTATTGAAAAAGGAGTTTATGCTCATCTTAAAAATACGAGAAAAAAACATTTTGGTTCTGTATTGCCTGACGATGAAGAAAAAATAAAACATAAAAAACATGTTACTCAAAAAACAAAAAAAACATTCGTCAAAATAAAAACAAAACCAAGCTCACCTGCCCCCTCCTCAAATTATGCATACCACATGGACAAAAACCAACGGACTCCGGGTCATGCATCAATTACCCAATACAAAAATCAAGAAAAAAACCGCTTTGAATTTATTCCATTAGAAAGCATTTATTTTCCACACAACCAAGATCAGCTGACAAGGCGCGCCAAGACAACGCTTGATGAAGCAGCAAAATATATTATGAATTCGAAACAGACAACAAAAGTCATCATTGAAGCTCATGCCGACCATACTGCAAGCATCAAAAACAGCTATCAACTTACTGATCGCCGCGCACAAACGGTAAAGGATTATTTACTCAACCGGGGCGTACCCATCGCATTACTAGAAATCTCCAGCAGAGGAAAAACCACCCCCGTTGATGAAAACTGGACACGCTCAGGACAAGCTCGAAACCGGCGAGTAACACTTTATATCATTACCCAGGTCGCATTAATCAATGAACCAGCACGCCAGGAATAATGTCACATCACTTCCCTGCTTACCCCCCCTGAATAACTTTAACTTTTTCTGCATCCATGCCACCATAAAAAATCCGCGCCCTGCTCACAACAACGCACTAAACTAAAGAAATCACCCGCTATGCCGAAAAAATTAAAGGGCTAGAGTATTAATCGGATTAATTGTGGAAAAAGGTTTGAAAACGATACAATGGGGTGTAGTCATGGCACTGCTCAGCGCGCTGCTATGTATCGCTGCGCCTAACGTAAAGGCAACATCGCAAAAAAGTGATACGCGACCTGCCTCCCTGGATGAACTCCATATCATCACCAACACTCAACTACACAGTACAAAATCTTCAATCGCCAGCTTGGCCTCGATACTCCAACAACACAAAAAAATTAATTTTTGGAATTTAACTAAAAACCACGCCCTAACTTCAGTTGAACTCAGCCGTTTTTCAGAAAAAATTAACGACTCTAAACAAAACCTATTTCCTGCTCCAGACAAAAAAAGTTTATTCGATCTTTTTTCATCCATCAGCAAACAAGCACAGCAACAGAAAACAGTTCGCCATATTTTTATTATATTTGACGCACACTCACCTGTACCGATTTTAACAAATGAGGAATACAATAGCATTTCGCCGCTAATCAAAAAATTTCAAGAAAATAATATAAGTATTTCCACTATACATTTAGGCTCCACTTCTTCGGGAAAAAACTTCCAGCTCCACGCTCTAACAACAGCGACTAATGGCCGCTATCAGAGTATTGTCAATATAGAAAAACTAGAAAAAGAGTTTTTAAGTCTCATCTCTTTTTCACTACAACTAAACTATCTGCCTTTTCATGACAACCTGGTTCGTATAGACAATAATACAGACAAAATTAGCTTCTTATTATTTGGTACAGATAAAAACTTGCCCATTCAATTTATTCCACCACAAGAGGAAAAATTTAATCAATACAACTATCCAGACAATGTCCATTGGCTGCAAGAAAAAAACTTCAAAATCATTCATATCGATAAACCCGAAAAAGGAACATGGCAAATAAATGCTCAATCTCACCCGATGGATAGAGCGGTTATCACGTCTGCCCTTCAAATTGAAATAAACCCCGTACCATTACAGCTTTTTCCTCATTCTGCACAAATTTTATCTATAAGATTAACTCAAGAAAATAGACATATCACCGCACCAAAAATACTAGACCATGTTGTTATCAAAGTAACTATGTTAAGTACGCAAGATGCAGAACAAACATGGTTTCCCATGGACAACGGTCGCAATGGAGACAGACTGGCTGGCGATGGTATTTATAGCGTACAGCTTAGCGATGCGTTATTAGCCGGTCAATATTATTTAAAAATTGACGTTGATGGTCATTTATTTCAACGCCAGCTTAACACTTCGCTCAACGTCGTTGCAAAGCCCTTTGAATTTTTTAATATACTCTCTAATGATGCCTCTAAACATACTATTACTGTTGTACCCTATGCCAAATTAATTCATGCTGAAACGACAACCATCACGGCCTCCATTACTACCGCCAATGGAGAACAAAAAGAAATTCGATTAAATCGCAAAAATAACTTTGAATGGCAGCTTGCTCTTGCTAATACTCCGGAACTTTCTCCTTATATTGTTGAATTAAATATTGCAACCATCACTTATAGAGGAAGATCTCTGAGTATTTGGCTAGACCCTATGATAGTAGGACAACAGCCAACTCAAATCAGAAAAAAAGTCACGCACAAACACCATGACTTAATCGATCATGACAATCTGACAACATCACCGGATACCCTAATAAAAAATAATAAGGGCTCTAGTAGAGACGAAGAAATAAAGTCAAGCTCTTCAGTTTGGACAACGCCAGCAGTACAACTCGTATTAATCAACTTTTTACTACTCACATTTATTCTAATTACATTTCATTTTTGGCGTCGCTATAACAAAAAATGGATTTACAAGCTAAAAGGGATGTTATCCTATGATTAATATACACTCCGGCCTATATTACCTGTTATTAGAAGCACTAGCCGTTTTTATATTATTAACAGCCATATTGTCATTTTTTCAAATAAAACACTATTTGAAGCGTAAAAAAACGCTCATCGATATTGTCTATAAATTAAAAGAAAATGGATCACAGAGGAAGGCAGAACTCATCCGCTTGTTAAAAGAACAAGGCTTTCCAGATGAAGAGCAGTTATTCATGATCAGCAGTGAAATCATGAAAAACGAAACTATATTCTATCAATATATCGTTCATGCCCTGGTAAAAATTGACTTAAACCAACTGTCTGATCTGGATAAACATGTTGAATCACTTACTCACAGTATAAGCAAAGCAAGTTTAAATAAAAAAATAAAAACTCGGGATGGCCTGGAAAAAATTGTATTTAATTTATCAGAGCTACACACGACAGTACAAGAAATAAGAAATGAACAAAACCAGCTTATTAAGGTGGTAGCCCGCACCCCCATCACCATCGACGAAACCACCATTGAGAGCCCAACACTAAATAAACAGGAAACCCAAAGTAATACCGCTGAAGAGAGCATAGCTGATTTAACAACATCAGAAACTGTAAAAGATGTCGATGAAAAAAATGAAAATTCACTTAAAAAAGAAGAGATAGATAAAAATAATGAACCTCTATTAGAGGAACAAGAAATTTCACCCAAAGCCACAGAAGACGTTGACCCTAATCATATTCAGGCTCAGAAAGATCGGCCTGTTGATCAACCAACAATGCCCGAAGAAGAGAATATCACCACAAAACAGAACGAATCCCAACCAACCAGTCTTGCCATCGAAGACGATATCGACGCTATATTAGACGCGGAAATCGAAGCCACTGAAAAAAAACCAGAAGAAGTTGATATTGACGCCTTAATCGAAGAAGTCGCAGATGAAAACAAAAGTGTACTTATAGAAAAAAGTTCACCCAAGGTCAAAAAACAAACATCGAACGATAAAGCCGATGATATTTTAGATGAACTCAATAATATTGAGTCGTTACAAACTGAGGAAACTACACACCAAAGCATGGAAACTGAACCCCCTCAGGAGGAAGAGCTAGAGGAATTACTCAAATAAACCTGAGATCCAAACACACAATGACGGCAAGAGATTTACCCTTTCTTTACCACCATAAATCTATCTTAAGTCTTAGCCCTGTTACTGTGGATCATTAAAAATGTGACCTTCCCCCTAATAATTCAAATTTTTAAACCGATATCATTAACAATATTTCCAACCCGGGATAGCTCAGGAATGCTCAAATTTTTTAACAATTTACTCTATCCTCTTTTCGTTTTTTCTTTGTTAATATGCTTTTTTTTTCCTCCATTAAGCTATTCTACAGAACTTGAAAATAAAATAATTAACGAACAAATTCAAAACCTAAAAAAAGAAGTATTGAAACTCAATCGAGATCTTTTTATTCTTGAAGAAGAACTGCTATTTCCAGCAAACACTCAAATCATTGTTTTTGTTTCACTCAAAACAGATAACTTATTTTCATTAGATTCTGTCGAACTTAAAATGAATAATAAAACAGTAGCACAGTATCTTTATACCGACAGAGAACTTGATGCACTACATCGAGGAGGCGTTCAACAATTATTTAGCGGCAATATTCGTTCAGGAAAAAACGAGTTGATCGCATTTTTTACCGGAAAAGGTCCCCATGGCCGAGAGTATCGACGCGGTGCCACATTCGAAATAACGAAAACGGATGATATTAAATACATTGAACTAACAATTCAAGGTAACGCCCTTAAACAGCAACCTGAGTTTGTTATTAACGAATGGTAAAATACAGAATAAAACGTCAAAAAATAAACTTGATTTTATTTTTGATAATATCATTGTTCATACCTCTTTCAGTTCGGAGTGATGATGGCTCAACAATGTCCTCTCGCACCAGCGACATCCATCACAGCAACGTACTTTATTATTTTTTACAAAAAAAATATTTATCCGCAATATCCAAATCATCATTTTTCGAAAAAACGGAGCGGTATCATCCTGAAAAATATGACGGGAACTTGCTTTTGGGAGCACTTTATCTAGCATATGGGCTCTATGACGATGCAAAAAAATTATTTATTATAGTCGCAGACAACAATGGCCACCCCGCCCTCAGAGATAAGGCCTGGCTCTATTTATCTGAAATATTTTATCGTCGCGGTGAATACAACAATGCACATGCGGCATTGAACCGCATCAAACAAACCTTGCCTTCCACCTTTGAGGCAAGAAAAATTATATTAAATGCTAATATCTTTCTCGCTCAAAATAAATATGAAAAAGCGGTTGAGCTATTGCGTAATATCAAAGAAAAAGAAACGATTTGGATTCACTATGCCCGCTTTAATCTTGGGGTTGCACTCATCAAACTTCAGCAAACAAAACAAGGCATAGAAGTAATCGAAGCGATCACAACGAACAAAAAATATTTACATCCAGAGGCTGCCGCGTTACGTGACAGGGCGAACATTGCGTTGGGATATACCGCTCTAGATCACCAGCAAACTGCATCTGCGCGTCGTTATTTTGAACAGGTTCATCTTCACGGCCCTTATTCCAACCAAGCACTTTTTGGTTTAGGTCAAGCCTGGTTCATTGAAAAACAACCTACCAAAGCTATTACTACCTGGAAAGAACTCAACAACAGAAATATTCATGGCGCAGCCGTTCTCGAGTCTAGCCTGGCTATTGCAAAAGCTTACATTACAGAAAAAAAGTATGCTCAAGCGCTCATGTATTTAAATAAAGCCATAAACACGATAGATTCTGATATAACGCTACTGCAACACACTATTATTGACATTAAATCTAATCATCTCATGAATAAAATCCTACTCGATAAAATAGAATTTAATGAAACGCCATGGCAATGGAATCCTGATAATCTACCTAAAGCACTAAAAAGACATGCCATCGCCAAATTAATATCTAGCCATGAATTTATAGAAGCACTAAAAAGCTATCGCGATCTCGAATATATTAATCAACAATTTAAGACATGGAAAAATAGCATCTCAGCTTTTTCCATCATGTTGAATACCCGTCGCCATGGTTATAACAATAAACTACCTCTCACTTTGAAAAAATACAAATCACTCGGCATAGCTGAAATGAATATTCGTTATAACACTCTAGCTAAGGAGCTACAACGTATAGAAAACAAGAACGACCTCTTGGCACTTAAAACAACAGAGGAAGCAAAATCACTTAAACGTAATACTGAAGTTAATTCTCGACTTGCAAAAATCGGCGCCCTTCTTTCGCCAGAAAAAATGCAAAATTACCAAGAAAGAGCGCGGCGTACGCAAGGTCTTCTTTATTGGAAAATAGCAAATAATTACAAACCCCGATTGCATGACAGCAAAAAAAATTTACAAGCATTAGCATTTGAAATAGAGGAGGCGACTTCCCTTCGAACAAAATTAGACAAAGCACAACAGCGAGAACCTGAGCTATTCGAACACTATCAAAATCGAATCTCTGAACTCAGAAAACGAGTTAACCGTATGGAAACCGAGTCGGGAAAAATTATGGCGGCTCAAAGAACACAAATAGAATCAGCAGCAACAGTACAATTAAATAAACAGATACAACGTCTTACGCATTATAAAGAACAGGCTCAATACACAATTGCACAAATATATGATCTGACCCTCACAGCAAAGAACAACGAGGCAAACCGAACGTCTGCAAAACCCGAAAAGTCCTTTATGTGATATTAGTTTCGACTTAATCCGACACAACTATCTTGTGGTATCGCTTCATAAAATACCCCCCTTAGAAACGCAAAAAGCCCTGCTATCTAACTGTACAAGATGATAGCAGGGCTAGCTAGGCAGTTGTTTAGTTTACTTTTGGATCCAGTTCTCCAGTGGCATAGCGAGCCACCATGTCATCCAAAGAAACTATTTTGATTTTCGAAGCTTGTCCTGCTGCACCAAATGCTTCATATCGAGCTTTACAAATTTCTGACATGGCTTTGGTCGCTTCTTTAAGAAATTTACGAGGATCGAAGTTTGCCGCATTTTCTTTAAGATGTTTGCGAACGGCACCCGTAGAAGCCATACGTAGATCCGTATCGATGTTAACTTTACGCACACCATTTTTGATGCCATCAACAATTTCTGAAACGGGCACACCATATGTTTGACCCATATCACCACCATAGTTATTGATAATTTCTAACCATTCCTGGGGAACAGAAGAAGAACCATGCATAACCAGGTGAACAGAGGGAATACGTTCATGAATTTCTTTCACACGATCCAGTCTCAAAATTTTACCCGTCGGCTTGGATGAAAATTTATAGGCACCATGAGAGGTACCAATCGCAATCGCCAAAGCATCAACACCCGTTTTTTTAACAAAGTCAGCGGCTTCTTCTGGGTCAGTTAATAATTGATCCATATCCAGCTTCCCTACCGCACCGTGACCGTCTTCTTCGCCCATTTCACCCGTTTCAAGTGACCCTAAGCAACCCAGCTCACCTTCCACAGAAACGCCACCGGCATGAGCCATTTTCACCACTTCACGAGTCACATCAACATTGTATTCAAAGGAAGAAGGGGTCTTCATATCCGCCATTAAAGAACCATCCATCATGACAGAAGAAAAACCAGACTGAATTGAACGCAGACAAATCGCCGGCTCTGAACCGTGATCTTGATGCATTACAACCGGGATATGAGGGTATTGCTCCGTGGCAGCTAAAATTAAATGGCGTAGAAAAGGTTCGCCCGCATAATTACGCGCACCGGCTGAACCTTGCATAATAACCGGGCTATTCACCGCATCAGCCGCTTGCATGATAGCGTGAACTTGCTCCATATTATTCACGTTAAAAGCGGGAACACCGTAATCGTTTTCTGCTGCATGATCTAAAAGCTGGCGCAATGATATAAGAGCCATAAAAAAATCTCCTTATAGTGATTCAATTAAAAAATTATTGTTCTGAAAAAATAATAGCCTACTGAGGCTCCACCATATCGCCAACACGGACAATTTTCATGGCATTAGTCCCCCCACCTATACCTACAAGGTCACCTTTAGAGATAATGACCAGGTCGCCATCGCTCACCACGCCGCGACGAACTAATTCAGCAACGGCTTTTTTATTAGCCAATGCATGATCCGTTGTACTGATATCAAACTTAACAGGGTAAACGCCTCTGAATAATGTCACTTTCTGCTGTGTTTTACTGTGAGGCGTGAGTGCATAAATAGGAATACTGGAACTAATACGAGACATCCATAAAGGGGTTGAACCTGATTCGGTTAATGCAGCTATTGCTTTTACTCCGACATGATTCGCCGTATACATTGTTGCCATAGCAATGGCTTCATCGACACGTGCAAATTGCGTATTAATACGATGATCAGACACTTTTGCCAAAGGCTGATGTTCCGCTCTGCGACACACCCGATCCATCGCAGCAACGGCTTTGGCCGGATACTTTCCAGCGGCAGTTTCGGCTGACAACATAACGGCATCGGTACCATCTAGCACCGCATTGGCAACATCAAAAACTTCCGCCCGAGTGGGAATCGGACTTTCAATCATTGATTCCATCATTTGCGTCGCAGTAATTGCGATCGTATCCATTGATCTGGCCATTTTAATGATCTTTTTTTGTACCGAAGGCAGCTCAGCATCTCCGATTTCAACACCCAAATCGCCACGCGCAACCATGACGACATCTGATGCTGCGACAATGGCTTCCAGATCATCTACCGCCTCAGCCCGTTCAATTTTTGAAACGATGCTACCGTGTCCACCTGCTTCACGAAGTAACTGACGCGCCAGATTAACATCAGCAGCACAACGAGGAAAAGAGATCGCAACATAGTCCGCTTGAATTTCTGCAGCTGTCTTAATGTCTTCGCGATCTTTTTGTGTGATCGCATCGGCTGATAGACCACCACCTTGACGATTGATCCCTTTATTATTTGAAAGAGCCCCCCCCAATACAACCTTACAACGAACCTCTCCGTCAACGACCTCCTCCACCCACAAAGTGACACGGCCATCATCAAGTAATAACGTGTCGCCTCGACTGACATCATCTGCCAGTTTTTTATATGTCACCCCGACTCTTTCCTGGGTACCATTAAGTGGATCATGATGAATATCAAGAACAAACTGTTCGCCTTCAACCAGCTCTATTTTTCCGTCTTTGAAGCGATCAATACGAATTTTCGGCCCCTGCAAATCAACGAGAACGCCGATCGGACGACCATTTGCTGCTGCCCGCTCTCTCACTAACGCCGCTCTGGCAATATGATCTTCAGCGTTCCCATGAGAAAAATTAAGGCGTACCACGTCCAGACCCGCTTCTATCATGTCATCAATCACCGCCTTACTTTCAGAAGCCGGACCCAGGGTTGCAACTATTTTTGTTCTTCGTAGCATTAAACGCTCTTTAAATTTTCAAATATAGACAGACGGTTTTTGAGTATTCGCTATTTAGCTCGTTCTTCCAGTATGGCAACAGCAGGTAGTTTTTTACCTTCTAAAAACTCAAGGAAGGCGCCACCGCCAGTAGAGATATAAGAGATTTTATCCGCAATATCGTATTTATCAACCGCGGCCAACGTGTCCCCACCACCAGCGATAGAAAATGCTGAACTTTCTGCAATCGCTATAGCAATTGATTTCGTACCTTCGCCAAACTGGTCAAATTCAAAAACGCCAACAGGACCATTCCAAACAATCGTCCCTGCGTTTTTTATCACTTCCGCCAACGCTGCGGCACTATCCGGGCCAATGTCAAAAATCATATCATCATCATCAACCTCTGCGACTGTTTTCAACGTCGCTACTGCGGTTTCAGAGAATTCTTTTCCACAAATAACATCAACAGGAACTGGGATATCCCCCCCTCGTGCTTTAGCATCTGCACTCAGTTTATTGGCAGTATCGGTGAGGTCTGCTTCATAAAGCGATTTGCCTACATTATGCCCTGCTGCGGCAATAAAAGTGTTGGCAATGCCGCCTCCTACAACGAGCTGATCAACCACTTTGGAGAGTGACTGCAGAACAGTCAATTTTGTCGAGACTTTAGAGCCGCCAACAATAGCAACCATAGGGCGAGCTGGACTATCAAGTGCTTTACCCAGTGCTTCTAACTCACCCGCCAATAACGGACCCGCGCAAGCTGTGGTGGCAAACTTAGACACACCATGAGTCGAACCTTGCGCACGATGAGCCGTACCAAAGGCATCCATCACAAATACATCACACAGAGCGGCGTATTTTTTTGCCAAAATATCATCGTTCTTCTTTTCGCCAACATTAAAACGAACGTTCTCAAGGACAACGACGTCACCATCGTTAAGCTCAACACCATTTAAATAGTCTTTCACCACACCGACGTCCTTGCCTAACAAACCAGCCAGGTGTTTCGCAACGGGTGCCAAAGAAAATGCTTCAGCATACTCACCTTCAACAGGCCGTCCCAGGTGCGACATAATCATCACCTTCGCACCTGCGGCCAACGCTTTTTGTATCGTCGGTAACGATGCACGAATACGCGCATCAGACGTCACAACCCCCTCTTTTATTGGCACGTTTAAATCTTGGCGAATTAACACTCGTTTGCCGGCTAGATCTAAATCAACCATTTTGATTACAGACATCATGCACTCCTAAAAACTTATCCTGAAAACCATGCAAGGCAATTTCTCACTATCAAACCAACCTGTTTTCAGCTAAAAGGCCGCGCCTGCAAAAACCTCTGCTTAACCAGAGTGCAGGAGCGATATTTTATTTTGTCGCGATTCAAATCGCTTTTACGATGTTGCTACATGGCGTACAAAACGCATCATGTTGCAGGTGTAACCATATTCGTTATCGTACCAGGCGACCAATTTAACAAACGTACCATCGAGTGCAATACCGGCTCCGGCATCAAAAATTGAAGAATAACCCACACCACGAAAGTCTGTAGAAACAACCTTATCATCGGTATAAGCTAAAGTTTGACTCATGTCGCCAGACTCAGAAGCCGCTTTCATCGTTGCACAGATTTGCTCGTAAGACGCTTCGCTGTTCAACTCTACAGTCAAATCAACTACAGAAACATCTGAGGTTGGTATACGGAAAGCCATACCCGTCAATTTGCCATTTAACTCTGGAAGCACAACACCAACAGCTTTAGCCGCCCCCGTAGAGGAAGGAATAATATTTTCCAAAATACCCCGGCCACCGCGCCAATCTTTCATTGAAGGGCCATCTACCGTTTTTTGAGTTGCGGTAGCCGCATGAACTGTGGTCATCAAACCTCGCTTGATACCAAATTTATCATTAATCACCTTCGCCAAAGGCGCTAGACAGTTCGTGGTACAAGATGCCGCAGAAACAATATTTTGACCGGCATAAGTGTTGTGATTAACACCAAAAACAAACATGGGCGTAGCATCTTTAGAGGGAGCAGATTGAACCACTTTCTTAGCACCCGCATCAATATGCGCCTGGCACGTTTCTTCTGTTAGGAAAAAACCCGTACATTCAAGAACAACATCAACGTTAACATCACCCCATTTGAGATCAGCAGGATTTCGTTCAGCGGTCAAACGAATTTTGTTGCCGTTGACAATCAAGCTGCCATTATCTACAGAAATTTCACCGTCAAAGCGACCGTGTACGGAGTCATATTGCAGCATATACGCCAAATAATCTGCATCCAGCAAGTCGTTAATCGCCACTATTTCCATATCTTGAAATTCTTGCGCGACTGCACGAAATGCCATACGACCAATACGGCCAAACCCATTTATACCTACTCTAATCGTCATTTATAGCTCTCCAAAGGTTTTAAAAAATAAAAAATTCTGGTATTGACTCACTGAAATCCGCTATTTTTTGCGTGGCCCCTCAAGGGACTAGCCTCCCAGGAAAAATAATTATTTACCTTTAGTAAATTGACATTTTTCGCCTTGAGCTGACATATTTCAGTGGCAATCTGAACAGTGACTATGTGATCTTGACTGCTCTCTGAATCGTTACGAATTCTGTATCTGAAAAGGCGAAGGATGAAACTACTACAGTTTCATCCTTTACAGCGAGTCCAGCGTATATACCCCATGACTGAAGCTTAGATCGTGTTGCATGCACGTCCTCTTCATTCCATAGCGGCGTTAAAATTCCTCATAATAGCTCGCTATTGCAAGGAATTTTTCCTGCTCATGAAATGAATTGAACGTACACTAATACCTAGACCTCAAACACCACGGGTATATTTTTTATTAACTGCAAACCGCTTCGACCGCTTCAACAACATTTTCAACCGTAAAGCCAAAATGTTTCATCAGGTCATCAATAGGCGCTGATTCACCGAAGGTGGTCATACCAATTACTTTGCCATCAAAACCAACATACTTCATCCAATAATCCGCTGTTCCTGCCTCAACAGCTACGCGAGCTCTAACTGCATTGGGTAACACTTGCTCTTTATAGCTCTCATCCTGAGCATCGAATACATCCGTTGACGGCATCGAAACCACGCGTATCTTGCGACCTTTTTCAATCAATACTTTTGCTGCATCCATGGCCAGCCCCACTTCGGAACCAGTGGCAATGATAATCGCCTCGGGTGTCCCTTCACTTTCTAGTAAAGTATATCCACCCCGACTGATGTTTTTCAATGTTGCGTTATCGCGTTCCTGATGTGGTAAACCCTGGCGAGAAAAAATCAAGCTTGTTGGCCCATCACTACGTTCGATAGCCGCTTGCCATGAAACCGCTGACTCCACCGCATCGGCAGGTCGCCATACCGACATATTCGGGATATAACGCAACGTTGCGGTTTGTTCAACACCTTGGTGTGTTGGCCCATCTTCACCCAAACCAATAGAGTCATGGGTAAAAACAAACAAGCTACGTACTTTCATTAAAGCAGCCATGCGTAATGCATTTCTGGCATACTCAGAAAACATCAGAAAAGTAGCACCGTAGGGAATGAAACCGCCATGCAAAGCAGCCCCATTCATAATGGCTGCCATACCGAATTCACGTACACCGTAGTGAATGTAATTGCCATCCGTTTCGCTCTTGCTGATGCTTTTCGAGCCAGACCATAAGGTCAAATTTGAACCGGCCAAATCAGCCGAGCCACCCAGCAACTCAGGTAATACGGGACCATAGCCATTCAAGGCATTTTGCGATGCTTTACGAGACGCTATTTTCTCAGCTTTAACATGAACTGCGTTGATGAAATCAGCTGATTTTTGTGTCCAATCACTGGGTAAATCGCCCACTATGCGTCGCTCAAATTCAGACGCAAGTTCGGGGTAAGCTGCTTTATAGGCCGCAAACTTATCATTCCAGGCTTGCTCTGCTTGTGCGCCTTTTTCTTTAGCGCTCCAGCCAGAAGAAATATTTTCTGGAATAACAAAGGGTTCATATTTCCAGCCCAAATTTTCTCGGGTTGCTTGCACTTCTTCGTCGCCGAGTGCCGCACCATGACAATCGTGACTGCCCGACTTATTGGGCGAACCAAAGCCAATGACAGTTTTACAACATATCAAGGAAGGTTTGTCATGAATTGAGCGTGCTTCTATCACTGCTTTTTTGATTGCTTCAGGGTCGTGGCCATCCACATCGGCAACAACATGCCAGCCATAGGATTCAAAACGCTTGGGTGTATCATCCGTAAACCAGCCTTCAACATGGCCATCGATTGAAATACCGTTATCGTCCCAGAAAGCAACAAGCTTGCCAAGACCCAGTGTCCCCGCAAGAGAGCAAGCTTCATGGGAGATTCCTTCCATTAAACAGCCATCACCCAGAAAGACATAGGTAAAGTGGTCGACAATATTATGTTTATCTTTGTTAAATTGGCCAGCCAGTACTTTTTCTGCCAACGCCATACCCACACCATTAGTAATACCCTGACCGAGTGGGCCGGTGGTCGTCTCCACACCGGGCGCATAACCATATTCCGGGTGGCCTGGCGTTTTGGAATGCATTTGACGAAACTGCTTAAGATCATCCATAGACAAATCATAGCCCGTCAAATGTAATAAAGAATAAATCAGCATGGAGCCATGACCATTAGACAAGATGAAACGATCGCGATCTGCCCAGTCTGGATTAGTTGGGTTGTGCTGCATAAAATCGTTCCACAATACCTCCGCTATGTCCGCCATCCCCATCGGGGCTCCAGGATGCCCAGAATTTGCTTTCTGAACGGCGTCCATACTTAATGCGCGAATAGCGTTGGCTAGCTCTCTTCGTGAGGGCATGTGTCTCTCCTCGTAAAATTTAAGTTTGCTTTAGAGTTATTTTTTAAGAATCCCGCCTGGCTCAGCCGTAAGCGAAGCGGCAAATATTACCACAAAATAGAACAACATGCCTAAATCCTCAAGGAGATTAAATACTCGAAGAATATAGACAATCAGCAGCTTATAAAAACATTATAATATGGAATAGATCAATGCTCGGAAAAGATATTGATTGTTATAGAGTATGACTCATCACTCCTTTCGCTTCGTTGAAAAAAAATCACTACTGCAATGAGATTTGACCATTACTTTGGCGACGAAAACGGGAAAAAAATTGCAATATTTCCTTATTCGCATTAATAAGCTGGGTCGCCAAGGGGGCACCTGGCCATTCATGGTCGATCCCTTGCAATTGCCACAAAGAGACTTCGGCCCCTTGTTCACAACCGGAATAAACGATTAAATTTGCCTTTTGTCCCGCATAGCTTGTTCCCAAACCACCGATGATAGAACGAGCCACGTCATACTTCGACGTGCATTGATTAAATTTAGCCCACTGCTCTATATTCTCTGCCACACTGGTATGCACCACCTTATTAAAGAGAAAGCCGGTGGTGCGACCTTTATAGGGCGCTTGAGAATCATCAATACTGTGCACATGCATTACCGGTACAAATCGGGTCGGCGCAAACTGCTCCAGGGCGATGGATCCCGCAACAGGAGCAACCGCCGCAATCAAGTCAGCCGCTTCGATCGCCAACCGGTACGCCATCATGCCACCATTGTCAAAACCGGTGGTATAGACTCGCTCACGATCCAAAGGAATATATTGCGCAACATCACGAACAAGTTGCCGTACAAAAGCAACATCATCTATTTTTTTCGACACGGCTGACCCGCAACATTGGCCAGCGTTCCAGGTCAATTTTTTTTTACTCCATCTTCCGGAGCCATTGGGATAAACCACCGCATAGCCCATTTGGTCAGCGACTTTATCCATTTGCACCGCTTCCTGAAATTGTTGAGCGTTGTCTTTCCCGCCATGAAAGTTGATGACCAAAGGTAAGGTCTTCACTTCGGAAGATAAAGGCGGAACATGGAGGATATAGGTTCTTTCCTTCCCATTAATTTCAGTTTTAAAAATATGGTTTCCAGCCTCTAAATTTGCCCAGGCCATCGACATCGGAACAAAACACACAAAGATGGCAAAAAGGGATAACGGTATCAATTTATTCATTGTTTAATGATACCATCACTTAAACCTGATTCTACGGTAAAATAAATCGCATGCAAACAAATAAACTACTCGATATTTTAAATGACGAGCAACGCCACGCTGTCTCTACCGAAGACAATGCAGTTCTTGTTTTAGCCGGTGCCGGCAGTGGTAAAACTCGTGTACTCGTCCATCGTATTGCCTGGCTAGTACAACAACAGGGCATTTCTCCCAGCAATATACTGGCTGTGACGTTCACCAATAAAGCCGCACAAGAAATGCGCGACCGGGTTGAAAAAATGCTACAAATGCCACTTCGAAACATGTGGTTAGGTACTTTTCACGGCCTCAGCCATCGTTTGCTACGCAGCCATTGGCAACAAGCTAAATTAGCCCAGTCTTTTCAGATTATAGACTCTGACGATCAACTGCGTTTAATTCGGCGCATCAGTAAAGAATTAGGTTACGATATTGAAACTTTTCCGCCGAAAAAAACCCAGTTTTTCATCAATCAAAAAAAAGACCAGGGCTTACGAGCGCAGAATATTGAAAGCTATGACGATCCAACGACAGCGGCTCTGACTCATATATTCAAAACTTATGATGAGACCTGCCAGCGTAGTGGGATGGTTGATTTTGCTGATTTGCTGCTCAAAGCTCATGAGCTGCTGCGTGACAACCCCGCTCTACTGGAACATTACAGTCAACGATTTCGCTGTATTTTGGTCGATGAATTTCAAGATACCAATACATTACAATACGCTTGGCTGCGACTACTCAGTCACAGCCAGAGTAGTATTTTTATCGTCGGCGACGATGACCAGTCTATTTATGGCTGGCGAGGCGCACGTGCCGACAATCTACAGCGTTTCGAGACAGATTATAAAAACACCCGCATCATTCGACTCGAACAAAATTATCGATCAACCAGCACGATATTAAGCGCAGCGAATGCGTTGATTGAACATAATGGCCGTCGTTTGGGAAAAAACTTGTGGACCCAGGATAAAGCCGGTGAACCCATCACACTTTATTGCGCTTTTAATGATATTGATGAAGCACGATTTGTCATCAACCAAATTAAACAATGGATGACGGAGGGCAACTTGCGCCGCCACGCGGCAATACTTTATCGCTCCAATGCACAATCACGACAATTTGAAGAACAGCTGGTACAACAAGCGATACCCTATAAGATCTATGGTGGTTTGCGCTTTTTTGACCGTGCAGAAATTAAAGATGCGCTGGCTTACCTGCGTCTCGTCGAAAACCGCCTTGATGACGCCTCTTTTGAACGCGCCCTCAATACCCCACCGCGCGGCATTGGTGAACGCAGTCGCAGCGTCATCAGAGACATTGCACGTGAACAACAGATTCCATTGTGGCAAGCGGCAATCAACCTCATTCAGCAACAAAGCTTACCTGCCAGAGCCTCCAATGCCATCAAACAGTTTCTCGATCTGATTGATACCATGACTGAACAAACAACGGAATTACCACTGGGTGAACAAGTAGATACAGTCGTGCGACTCAGCACATTACTTGACCACATACAAAAAGACAACAGCGAACGCGCCCAATCACGCCTAGAAAATCTAGAAGAATTAGGCAATGCCGCCAGGCAGTTTAATCAAGAAGTCTTTGAGGAAGACTTAAGCCCACTCATTGCTTTTTTAACACATACCGCTTTAGAAAATGGCGGTACTCAAGCTGAGAACTGGGATGATTGTGTACAACTTATGACACTGCATTCCGCCAAGGGTCTGGAGTTTCCATTGGTCTTTCTTTGTGGCCTGGAAGAAGGGCTTTTTCCTCACCAGTTTTCAAAAGATGACCCGGAAAAAGTGGAAGAAGAACGACGTCTTTGTTATGTAGGTATCACCCGTGCCTGCCAGAAATTAATCATTACTCACGCCGAACAAAGAAGGCTGCATGGCGAAATACGTAGCTGTCTGCCTTCACGTTTTCTCAAGGAAATACCCGCGACGCTATTACATGAAATAAAACCGCATGTGTCTCGTCCGGCTTACAACTCCAGACCACAGGCAAAGAGATCAACAACACCGAAATCGACCCGAAAAATAGCGCAAGGGAATTGTGGCGGGTTTCATATTGGGCAACCGGTTACGCACAAAAAATTCGGTTCCGGCATTATTCTAAATCATGATGGCAACGATCAAGTTGAAGTTCAGTTTGAACAGGTAGGGTGTAAAATCCTGGCACTCTCCTTTGCCAAACTACAAGCCGTATAAATGCTATAGCTACTTGGTCTCTCGGGTCGAAAATTGAAAACCTGGCCAACCAACCATAATGCCCACTAAAACAACCGCCATGACGATGACCATAACCACACCGTAGGTTGCGGGTGCAATCGCAAAAAGGGGATTATGGCCTAAGTGCATCATTGCAATCGTCATGGCCAATGGAATATTTTGAATACCCGTTTCAACGGCAATAGTCACTTGGGTTGAACGGCGCAACTTAAACAGGCGAGCTGAACTATACCCTAACAAAGTAGTTACCAGACAAAGTATTACCGCGACCAGCCCCGCTTGAACCAAATAGGTTGATATATTTTGTCGTTGATCTATCAAAAAAACAGCAATGCCAATCATAATAAAAATACTTGACCCTATTCTAACTTTAGGTTTTGTAGTCTCGGCAAAAGCGGGCCATCGATGACGAATAAACAAGCCTAAACCAAGAGGAATAAGCGTTAACACGGCAACGGGTAAAACAAGCTGGACGGCCGAAAAAGATACCGATTCGCTACCGCTCATAAACTGCTCTAAAGCCAGGCTAACCCAAAAGGGAATTGAAATAATAGCGACAATACTTGACAGCGTCGTCAAAGTAATTGACAGAGCCGTATCCCCTTTTAACAATAGCGTCAATACATTGGAAATAATTCCGCCCGGCGCTGCCGCAATAATAATAAATCCAACGGCAAGTTCTGGTTCTAAAGAAAACAGCTTGACCAAAAAAAAGGCGGTCACTGGCAAAAAAACAAGCTGATGGGTAAGAGCAATAATGACTGCCTTCGGCTTGATCATCACGCGCTTAAAGTCATCAGTGTTCAGGCTTAACCCCAAGCCAAACATAACCGAAACAACCAAAATGGGAAAAAGCATTTCAATCAACGAATGAGCCTCCATTACGACATTCTTAACGAGACCCGGAATTCGGGAGTTTTCGATATTCGCGCTCAGTCTCGGCAGAGGGTGTTACGCCAAGCTCGATCATCAATACCTGCTTACAGGCATAATAAGTACTCGCCGCATCGGAAAACCGATCTTGCGATATAAACAACTTCATCAACATCTGATAAGCTTTTTCTTCTTGAAAAAATGTGCTGGTTATCTTTTTCAGGCATTTTTCTGCTTCTTTAATGCCATTGTTACACAGCCAATAATCTGCTAACTGATATAAGGCAGATAATAACTTGGAGCGTATTTTTTGCCGCTGTTGAACGACAACAGGAAAAGGGTCTTCAGCATATAAAAAATCTCCATAGTAGTCACGGTCCAAAAAATTTTCGTATTTACTTATACGATCATCAGTAACTCGTTTATCTTTGATAGACCGCTTTAATGTATTGATCTCAAGATCTAAAGCCCATATATCGAGCCAACATAATTTTTTATTGAGCGATAACATGCCTTCACGATTAATTAATGCATCGCGCAAACCCAGTATTTTTCGCAATCGAAAAAGTGTCGTATCAAACAACTGATGCGCGGCATCCCCATCGGCATCAGGCCATACCACTTCACAGATAATTTCTTCACGAACATGACGTCCGCCAAAAGCAATTAAGGTTTTCAGCAAAGCATAAATTTTAGGTCGATTGCGACCGGGTGATTCTAATCGTTTACCGTCAATATAGATTTCAAAGCGACCCAATGTATAGATACGAATAGGCCAGGGCCAACAGTCAATATCATAGAATGGTTCTTTGGGTATTAATCGACGTTGCCCAATGATTCTTTGCGCGGTAGCCGATTCAATATCATGCCGCAAGGCTTGCGCCAAAATATGTGATAATTCGGGCTCACAAATCCACAAGCCAGTCAGCAAGTTGTATTGCTTGGCGAGCAACAAGGAGGTTTTTAAACCACTCAGAGCCAAGTCTTGCTGGCCAAGGGACCAATCGAAAATAGCAGCCAGAAGTTGAATTTGAAACTGGTGAAAGTAACTCCGAGAATGAAGCGCAATATCTTTCGCTATATTTAGATGGTATCGGGTTTTTTTAATATCGCTGTTCAGCATACAAAGCTGTGCTTGAGAAAAGTGCGCCGCACTTTGAAAAAAGGGTAAACCGGATGCTGTTGCCGCCTGCAAAAATTCTTCAGCATGATAGCATGCCGTTTTTTTATCATTGACTCTAAATGAATAGGTCGTATGAAGGTTGTGATATAACGCCAGATGAGTCTGACCTGATTCATTAATATGCGGAGCTGCGGTTTTTAACAGCTTTTTCGCCTCATCATTATTGTGCGCCATCAAAGCTGCTGCAGTTGCGTGTGTCAACAGCCCAACATTCAACAGGGGCAAGTTATATTCTTTAATACGCTCCAGACCTTCTTTCGCTATCGCTAAAGATTCTTGTGCCTTGGCTGTTGTCATCCACAAAAATCCGGAATGAATGATGTGCCACAAAATATTTGGCACATGTTCAGGAACATTTCCAAGTTGTTTTTCCAAAATGCTGTGATGTATTTCCGCACGATAAAAATCACCTTGCCAGAGACGATGCAATATGAGTGAAAGTTGTCTTTTAATTTGCAAACCGGGGGGCAACTCAGTCATCGGTATATTATCAATACGCTTAAGCCATAAATCAAAATTTTGATGGCTGGGTGCTCGATGCAATAATGCTGAAAACATGCTAAGAGTGAGCCCATTCAAGGCGGGCAAGGTAGCTTGCTGATCAAATAGAAATCGCAATTGATCCGCTTTTTTGATCCACGGATCCAAACTTGAAAATTCATCTCGCTCCAAGGTATAACTATCTATAATACCAACCAAGGACAAGCACTGACCCGTAACCTCTCGCTTCAAAGCAAAAAACTTTTCAGCCAGAATGAAATCCTGCCGTGCAACGGGGGGGCGCATCGCAACGAGACACATCCCTCGCCAATACAATAACCAGCCTGATGCCAAAATAGTTTCTACCGGAATGTGTTGCAAGCATTTCATTAAAATTTGCATACGATTGCTGGTTATTAATTCTTCTGCGTGCAACATTGTAAACTGTGCAAGACGTGTCCCGTCCGCGATCAGAACCAGCAAGGTCACCGCCGCTTCTAAGGCACCCTCTTTTTCCAGCAACTGGACTGAAGTATCAAATACATATTGTAAATTTTTCTCACTCAACATTTTTTTGCTTTGTGCGATCAATAGTGTTCGAAACAAAGGGTGATAGCGATAGACTATCGCTGTGTCCGTAGTACGATAAGTAAAATAACGCTGATCGTGGAGTTTTTGTAGAATATGGCCCACCTGAGGGTTCTGCGTCAGTTCCACTGCATGCTCGATAGGAATATCAGGTAAATAGCAGGTGCAATATAAAACCCCCAATGTTTCATGATCGATGTGCCGTAGCACCTCATTGGTAAAATACTTAAACAGCTCTTCTTGTGTTTCAAAGGCGTGCAGAGAAGTATTGTCAATAATTTCACTTCGTGTCAGTAACAAAGTCAATCCTGCGGCCCACCCTACCATCATCTCCTGAAGCTTTTTGCATTGCTCTTGAGATAAGGTATTGATGTCATGAATGGTTGCAAGCTGAATCAGCTCTTGATCATTAAAGTGAAGATCTTTTTCTCGTAGCGTAAAAATAAGCTGATTGAAATGCAAACGGGAAAACTCACCAGGCAAGGCATGCCGACCGATAATAAAAATGCGTCCATTCACGGGCAGTTCTTCAATGGCTATCGTAATAACATCGACCCACTGCTGAGAAGAACATTCGTGAATATCATCAAAAATCAGATAAAAAGGTTGATCCAGTCGTTGATACACCGCTTTAAAATAGTGGCGAGAAAATGATTTTATATTTAAAATATTTTCAGGCTGATAAAAAGGTATCGTTTTACGGCGTTTTGCTGTGGCCTGCTTTATTGCATATGTAAAATGGACAAAAAAACTGGTTAAATCCGTATCACCTGCATCAACGCAATACCAAACAGACAAAACTTGTTTCGATTCCAAATAATTAGAAACCAGGGTTGTTTTGCCATAACCGGGGGGAGCAAGAACCGCCGTAGCAGGTCGATCTGCGGCATCGTCGAGAAGCTTACAAAGGCGAAGTCGAGTCAAGGCCTTGTGCAACAAGGGGCGATAGACCTTACGCGAGCCAGACAACATTCGCTGTTTTGATGTCAATATGATGTCCTCGTACCCTCTACCATTATATACCCGTGACGATTGAAATTCAGAATTCGCTGAAGTCAGCTTATTGTAAGCCACCTGAATTTAGTATTTTCCATGCTGGTACATTAATTCAAAAAACGCAGTTGCTCCGCGAGGTATAGCATTTATGCTTGGCTTCTTGGGTGCAAGCTTTTGATCCACCTAACTGTGCGAGAAAAAATCTTATCATCAATTTAAGGCAACGACGATTTCCCGCTACGTTATTCGAATCAATCTCTTGCACTCTCTATTTGCATCCAATTGCGTTTTCTAGATTAATCTTAACACAGGAATTATCCTAATGAATATCTGCAGCCTGTTGCTTATTTGTGCCAGTTTACTGCGTGTCGATGGTACGCACATATTAACTCTTCATGGAGATAGAACAGATGAAAGCAAAAATACTGATAGTAGGTTTAAGCTATGTGCTGCTCAACTTGGCGACGATGTCCTTGGCATTTTCTCACGAGAAGACGGTTATTTATGGCCAGTCCGCTGTGGCGGGCGTACAAGTTATGACGACGGATGGTTTTATGAAACCTGAGCCTGGCATCACCGATGAAAATGAAATCCTTTATAATATCCCCTACTCTGCCAACCCCGATGTTGTTATTGAACCCGTCCCTTTGAGACAAGTTCCGACGTTATATATGACTGACGGAGTTTTCGGTCCCGTCAATCCAGCCGATATTAGAACTGGAGAATTTACTCCCGTACCGGTGGTCATTGATGAACCGATCAGTGCAGATAACCAGATGCGCGGACTGGCTCTTGCTGGCGCTCCAAATCCAATCACATACGGTGACTGGATAAATATAGGACACTCCAAACTTATCGTTAAAGTTCTGAACAATGGTACAACAAAGGTAAAAATGAAAGTTAAAGGTTTGCTGCCAAATAGTCTTTATACCGTTTGGCAGTTTAATTTGATGGGGCCACCGGGGCCTTTTGCAGGCCTTCCCAACGTACTCACTACGGATCATCGGGGTAATGCAAGCCTGAAACGCACGCTCCCTTATAATCTATTGGAAACGGTAAGGACACTAGATTTTATTTATCACTCAGATCACAGTGTTTATGGTGGCACACCGTCTCGAATTAACATATTTGCTGGTCATGATCAGCATGTCCAACTACAGTTTGACGTCGCGGCGGCGGTTTCACCACAGCAATAAGAGGGAGAGGAGACTCGACTTGCTCAAGCGTGCTCCGTGGCACACTTGAGCAAATACGACATCCTAATCAAGTTACAGTAATGAGGACAGAGTAGAGAGATAAAACGGCCTTCAGAGCAACAGAGGCGTTGCTCTGATTGTGGTCAACCTATAACCTTAATGCTGATGGCCTTTTTCGGTAATGATCAATTCCACGCGACGATTCTTGGCACGTCCCTCAGCAGAATCATTGGACGCGACCGGGGTGCTTTCCCCTAATCCTTCGCTAGACACACGGCTGGCCGAAACCCCCTGTGTAATCAAAAAGGTCTTTACTGACGTTGCACGCTTCTCCGATAACAACTGATTATAGGCCTCTGCTCCACTGGCATCACTGTGACCTCTAACCACGAGTGTCGCCTCAGGGGCAGTCGTAGTGAGCGCTTCGGCGATATTAAGCAATTCAGACTCGAACTCCTGAGGCAAAGTCGCCTTGTTGGACGCAAAGCTCACATTATTAAAAGTGACGGTGGTCAAACCTTCCGCGCGCACGACGTCCGCACCCGCATCTTCAGCACGCTGCAATGCGGCTTGCAGTTCAGCGTCATGCTGTTGTTGCAGCTTTTCCTGAGCCAGCCTTTCTTCTTCTAGCCGTAGTGCTTCAGCCGCATCGCGATCTTGCTTTGCGAGCTTGGCTTGATCAAGTTCCGCTTTCAATTGAGCCAACTCTGCTGCTTCTCCGTCGCCTTGCAACATCGTTTGAGCAGTCAAGGCTTTTTGTTCTGCAATGTAAGCCCAGTGGTCGACATCTCCTTGATCATCGCCGGGTCGAAAAAATTTCAGAGAATCGTTTTTATATTGTGACTTTGCCAACGCCTGGTCAGCTTCGGCGAGATATTGAGCTGCGGCTTCATTTTCAGACGTGGCAGGATCACTCTTTATCTCAGCGATGACCCCTTTTGCGCGCTCAAGTGACGCATTGTGATGGGCTGGCGTTGTGCTGCAACCGGAAATAAGTGCGGCAGCACCCATCAGCCCGATAACGGCGTAATAACGTGTTTTTTTTGAATAGAAAACTGGCTTATGCATGATCAAATGGTCCTTAAATGTAAAGGTCGTTATTCGGTATAGAGTTATGGCATTAGTTTTGCGATTTTCTCGCGTAAGGCGCTAATTTCACTGCTACGTTCATTTTTATTCGATTCAACACCTGCCCGCTCAGACTCTACAATGCTCTTTTCTGCATATCGTTGAGCATCCTGATAACGATTTTCTCCAAGAGCGCTTTTCGCCAACGTAATGTTTTTATTGGCTAATTCCATAATTTTTGGGGCATATTTTTCCGCACCAGCCGTATTGGCCATATCAAGCGTACTTGAAGCTTTAGTAACGAGACTCTGGGTCTGGGTCTGCAAAGTGCTGCACCCTGTTACAAGCAATACCGCTCCAGTGGCAAGTGTGACCAAAGTGAATTTTTTTATACTCTTACGATACTTAAGCATAATTTTTCCTTCTAAATCAAGAGGTATTATAAGATCAAGACGAGTCTAACAGTGTCTCAAGCTCTTGATACCTTCACTCGAGACCGTTTCGACTTAATTCTCAACAAAGCCGGTATTATACCACTGAAAATTATGTCATAAGAAGTATTTATTGTGGTAAATTACAGAGCAGAAATAAAACATCAACTCTTATGCAGGTTTCACCATGTCTGAAAAAAAAGATGCAAACCCGAGCCGTTTTTTTGGCTCACGACCTTTGCGTAGCTGGCGACTCTGGGGGTTGCTCTTCTTTTTCACTTACACTTTGTTTGGCTTTATTGGCGCACCCTACATTATTAAATCGCAACTGATTGCAAAAACCCCCGAGCTATTAAACCGCCAGCTTTCAATCAGTGAAGTACACGTCAATCCCTTTACCTTCGCGATAACGATACAAGACCTCTCTCTTGCCGATTTAGATGACGTTGAACTGATGGGCCTGGAAAAACTCCATGTCAATTTCGACACCTTTTCGTTATTCCGCTGGGCCTGGACATTCAGTGACATTAGTTTTACACAACCCAGATTTAATCTCCGAATTGATCCATCAGGCACGCCAAGCTTTGCTGATCTCATCAACACAGACCCCCCCTCCACCCAAGAAAACGCAGAAACCCCCTTGCCCAGGGTAGTCATTCAACGATTTCATGTCAGTGGCGGGCAATTTAATTTTGAAGACCAGTCCATCGCCACGCCTTTTAAACAATTAATAGATCCTATTAATTTTAATCTAATGGATTTTTCTACGCTCCCTGAAAAAGAAGGACCTTATGCTATTTATGTCAAAGTCCCTGGCGAAGGGGTCATACGCTGGCAAGGTGATATTTCAGTTAACCCCCTACGATCAACAGGAAACTTAAAGTTAAGTTCGCTACCCTTGACGACAGCATGGCAATACGCCCAGGATCATTTAAAATTTTCTCTGGATTCAGGTTTGCTCTCAGGCGAGCTTGGTTATGATTTTTATATGAGTGATGCCGGGCCAGAGTTTTTCACTGACGATCTACAAATACAGGTCACTGAAGTAGAAATTCAAGACCCATCCCATAAAAAAAGTATCCTTGCTCTACCCAACATATCACTTTCAGGTGGGCAATTTGATTTGCGTCAACAGACTTTAAGTATCGCTGAATTTGCTATAAAAGGAGGCGACATTGATACCTTTATGGATAGAGATGGCAACTTACATCTTGCACAATTATTGACCCCCATAACAGAAGAGACCCCGCCACCCGCCCAAGATGAAGCTGAACAGGAAACAGAAGAGAAACCCTGGACGTTTAAATTAGATCGGGCGTCGATAAAGGCTTTTAATATTCGACTTATTGACCGCGCCACGGAACCCCACGCAGAAATTCGCCTAACTGACACGACCATTGATTTGACGGACATAACCAACCAGGCAGAGGATCAATTTGACCTTCAGGCCAGCCTGACGTTAAATGATAAAGGCTCATTAAAAATATCAGGGAAAGTGGCCGCTTTAGAACCTATGGCAGACCTAGCACTAGACATAACAAACATCCCCCTTGTTGATTTTCAGGCTTATCTCAATCAAACAACAAATGTTGATTTATTATCAGGTCACGCCTCTTTACAAAGTCAATTATTTTATAAAAAATCAGCCAATGACGCGGACATCACGCTCACGGGTCAATTGAAAGTCAAGGACTTTTCCGCAAAAAATCGTTTGAGCGAAGACCAGATCATCTCCTGGAAAGCACTGGCATTAGATGACATTAACTTGCAGTTATCGCCAGACAAACTCGATATAGACTCGGTTTCACTGGATCAATTGAATAGCCGAATCATCATCGCAAAAAATGGTGATATCAATGTGTCGAGCTTAGCGAAAACGGAGGAACCTACTGCCAGCCCACCACCGGAAAAAGAAAAAGAAGCAGACAAGACCTCGGACCCCTTTCCTATATCAATCGGCATAGTCCGCTTAAAAAACAATACCTTCTCCTTTGTTGATAATACCGTCACCCCTCGCTTTTCTTCGCGCTTTAAAAAAGCCAACGGGACAATCAAAGGCTTGTCTTCAGATCATTTCGCTCGTGCAGATGTCGATATTTCAGGCCGAATCGATGACCACGCAGCCCTGTTAATCACGGGCAAAATTAATCCTTTAAGTGAAGATTTGTATACCGATTTGAAATTAACATTCAGCGACTACAGCATGGCCGCTTTAACGCCGTATACCGGACGTTATATTGGCAATGCGATTGATAAAGGACGAATGTCGTTTGAATTGAACTATCACATCGCAGAAAACAAGCTAACAGGTGAAAATAAAATTTTATTAGACCAGTTTACTTTAGGTAGAAAAATCGACTCTGCCGATGCACTCAGCTTGCCCGTAGGGCTTGCTATTGCCTTACTCAAAGATACAAGAGGAATGATAGATCTTGATGTCCCCGTGAAAGGAGACTTAGATGATCCAAAGTTCCGCCTGGGTGGTTTGATTTTTAAAGCATTGGCTAATATTATCACTAAAATTGCCACATCACCGTTTAAGATGCTATCCAAACTGGCAGGGGGTGGCGAAGACATGGATAAGGTGTTATTCATTCCAGGCGAGCTGAATCTCTTACCCGAGCAAAATAAGCGATTAGAAACCCTCGGTAATGCACTTAAAGAAAGGCCACAGTTAGCACTGGAAGTCAGAGGACAATTTAATCAACGTGACAAATTGGTTTTACAACAACAAAAACTGATTGCCCGATTAAATGCCACTGGTGATTTACCTTCTGCCGATGCTTCGCTTGATACGCTGACACTCCGCGTATTAGAAAAAAATTATTCTGCGCAAGCAGGAGAAGAGGCCATGAACCGCCTAAAATCAAAACATACTAAAACAAATGAAGAGGCCGCAGAAAAAGAACCTATCGTAATGGATCCAGATCAATATAAAGCCGCCGTACTGGATTCTTTAATGCAGTTAGAAACGGTGAGTGATGGTGAATTAAGAGATTTAGCCAGATCACGCGCTGACACCATACGTAATCATTTTGTTAATAAGGGCGGCCTGGAGGCCAATCGTATTTTTGTTTTAGAGGCCGAAGCCGATACCAGCGAAGAAAAAGAAGGGGTCAGCACTCTTTTTACC
>VAPM010087344.1_pt1 | contig 55693 bp, 45 predicted proteins | sample 3395091 | NCBI WGS metagenome assembly VAPM01 (sample SAMN08290445, study PRJNA428436) | hydrothermal vent metagenome | isolation source: Deep-sea hydrothermal vent chimney 3 | place: Pacific Ocean: Juan De Fuca Ridge
CTATCTGAAAGCCTGCGGCACGTGAAGCTTTAACATCACTGACCGAGTCCCCTAGCATCATCGCATTTTCCGGTTTCACTTTAAAAAATTCAGCGCCATGCAGTAACGGCATGGGATCGGGTTTTTTCTTCGCCAGGGTATCGCCACTGATAACAATCTCGAACTTATCAAAAATGCCTAAATCTTTCAGTAATGGCTCGGTAAATTCAGCCGCTTTATTTGTTACACAACCAAGCTTAATACCCGATGAATCTAAATAGGCCAAACCTTCAGCAACGCCAGGGTACAACGAGCTTCGCTTGCTGGTGTTTTCGGCATACAGTGCCATAAAGATGGGGTAGGCTTTTTCGAACAGGGCATTATCAGGCTCACCATCGAGCTGACCAATTAAAGCACGCCGCGTTAAACGTTCCACACCATTGCCCACCCACTCGCGGACTTTGGCTTCGCCGTGTACCGGCATGTCGAATTGTTTCATCATTTCGTCTACACAGTAGGCGAGGTCGGGAACACTGTCGACCAGAGTGCCGTCAACATCGATTAGGATCATTTCGGGTTTTTTAATCATGTTTTTGCTTTATATATTTTGAGAGCATTAACCACAACGGTACCTAAAGGTATACATTCAAGTTATTTAATATAACTCTCAATAACACGGCGGACACAACGAAAACTCAGTTAAGCTAACGTTGTTATTTATTTCTTTCGTTATATCCGTTGTGGTTATAAAAATTTACGCCTTAGCCAACTCATCACGCATTTGTTTAATAACAGTGTCATAAACATTAGCGTCTTTGTCGTTTTTGGCATTAAAAATAGCTGAACCTGCAACGAAGGTATCGGCACCAGCTGCTGCAATTTCACGGATGTTGTCAACTTTAACGCCACCATCAATTTCAAGACGAATATTGTAGCCGCTATCGTCAATCATCTTACGTGCCTGGCGTAGCTTATTAAGTGTTTCTGGAATAAAGCTTTGACCACCAAAACCGGGGTTAACCGACATTAATAAAATCATGTCTACTTTATCCATCACATGCGATAAAACGTCTAGCGGCGTGGATGGGTTAAACACTAAACCCGACTTGCAGCCACCTTCACGAATCATTTGTAAGGTACGGTCAATATGCTCGGATGCTTCTGGGTGAAAGGTAACATAGCTTGCACCGGCCGCAATAAAATCTGGAATGATGCGGTCAACCGGTTTTACCATTAAGTGCACGTCAATCTCAGCGGTGACACCATGCTTACGCAAGGCATCACAAACCAATGGGCCGATGGTTAAGTTAGGCACGTAATGATTATCCATAACATCGAAATGCACAATGTCGGCGCCGGCTTTAAGTACGTTATCAACTTCTTGACCTAACATTGCAAAATCTGCTGATAATATTGAAGGAGCAATTTTAAAATCTGACATAATATTCGTCTCTTTATAAAATAAAATCTGTTAAACAAAGCCGCGCTTATAACCTACAAAATACATGGTTGATGCCTTACGCTGACCACGAAAAAATTTGAAGCGCCACTTTACATGATTGTGCGAAGTTTTTCAGCCTTTCCGGGCTCGACATTCATATAAATCACTCCGCCTTTAAATATCCTGAGTGTTTCATTGCCTCAAATAAAATACATATATATAGTATAGAAATACTGACTAATCGCCTCGGGCACCCGAAATGTTTAATAAATATAAGCTTAATATATTGTTTTTACTCGCAAATTTTACTTTTCTGGCTCTTTTTAGCTCAGCTAGTTTTGCATCTAATTTAGCCAAGGAAAAACGTTGGGCGGAGCAGATCACTGATAGCTTGATGACCGGCGAAGCCGTTTGGCTTCCCGATGGAAAAAACAAATTTTTAGCCCTTTTTACTGAAAGTACCAAAAACAAAACCCTTGGCGCGGTCATTGTGGTTCATGGTATTGGGGTACACCCAAACTGGCCGGACGTCGTTTTGCCCGTTCGAACCGAATTACCCGACTATGGTTGGGCGAGCTTAAGCCTACAAATGCCTGTTCTTGAAAATGGTAAATCTGCCAAAGAGTACGTGCCACTGCTCAAAGAGGTTAATGGTCGTTTCGATGCTGCGGTAAGCTTTTTGAAGAAAAAAAATATTCACAATATTGTCATTATTGCTCATAGTATGGGCACCACCATGGCCAACAACTACTTAACAGCTAAACCCGATCCAGCAATTCGAGGCTATATCGCCATTAGCACACCAACCAACCCTAAAGTTGTTGAGCTCGACAATATTAAAAGAATATCAAAAATCAAGGGGCTGCCAATGTTGGATATCTATGGCAGCCTGGATCTTGATTCAGTGCTACGGTTCGCTAAAAAGCGTTTAAAGGCAGGCAAAAAAGCCAACCCAAACTACCGACAAAAAATGTTAAAAGGTGCTGACCACTTTTATCAAAGTCAAAATGAACAACTGATAAAAACAATACGTCTGTGGCTTTTAAAAAATGCACCGGGTAAGGAAGTTCGCAACGCTGCATCTAGTTAGTAGAGGAGTACTCCCTCTATTAATTAACCACAGCAGCATCGCAAAAAATACAAAATACCACTGCCCTCCCGTTAACTTTTGAACTGAATATAAGAGTAGGGCTTAGAATGGCTGGCGTTAGTATTATCATAAATGTAGACATAGCTTTGCATTTCAACAACAATGGGTTCAAGTTAACGCGATAGCAGTAATAAAACTGATAAAAAAGCCTATGTCAGCGTGGTTATAACAATATACTTACTCTTTAAATTTATTTAGGAAAATAAAATGCCATCATATATTTTACTTGCTCTTCACGTACTCTCCGCCGTTATCTGGGTTGGAGGAATGTTTTTTGCCTATGTTGTATTACGGCCAACGGCGGCGGCGCAACTTGAACCACCGGTCAGGCTGACCTTATGGGTTGGTGTATTCAGTCGATTCTTTCCGTATGTATGGGCTGCGGTAATCTTGCTACCGTTAACCGGTTATATCATGATGTTTAGTTTTTATCAGGGTTTTGAAAATGCACCCAAGTTTATCCATACAATGAATGGACTGGGTATAGTAATGATTTTGCTTTATTTGCACGTATTTTTTGCACCTTATAAAAGATTAAAACAAGCTGTTGCCATAGAAGACTGGCCAGCGGCAGGTAAAAAACTTGCGCAGATACGAATTTTAATTGGTGTTAATTTAACGATTGGATTAATTGTTATTAGTGTTGCTGCGGCTGGGCGATATTTATAATCTCTTTTAACCACAACGATACCTAAAGGCATACATTCAAGTTATTTAATCACTACTGTCCCATTAACTTGATCTAATGTTGTCGAAATGCGAAGCAGTGTCTACATTTATGATAATACTATCGCCTATCGCCGCCGGACATGGATTGATATGGCTGACTGATAAGTTATTAGCATCACATTTAATTTCTTTCGTCGTGTTCGTTGTGGTTAAAGAATAATAATTACCTTTTATTCTCGGGATTTTTTAATCAACTCATACGCCGCTTTAATTTCCTGCGTTTTTTCGGTTGCCATTTTTATCATTTCTTCTGGCAAACCTTTTGATACTAATTTATCAGGATGATGTTGATTCATTAAACGGCGGTAGGATTTTTTAATTTCGGCATCAGTTGATGATTCATTTACATTCAACATAGCATAGGCATCTTTAAGCATATCACGCGTTGGTGCTTGCCCGGTGTACGACTGGCCGCCGCCCTGGTGAAAACTACGCTGCGAGCGCACCATATCATCAAGCTGTTGAAATTTTATAGATGAAAAACCCAGTGTAATGGTAATGTGTTTGAGTAATTCTTTTTCTTTTGCATGCATAACACCATCAGCATAGGCGGCATGCAAAAGTACTTCGATAAACATTTGCACCAGGGTGACATGACGGCGGCATTCTTGTTTAAACTGATGTAACACACCATCAAGATCAAAATCGCTTTGCTTGCCTTGATTAAATAATTCTATCGCAACTTTCTTTTGCTGCTCATCCAATGCCATTTGCTGCATCATGGTACGTGCAACGGCAATCTCATCGGGGGTTACTCGGCCATCGGCTTTGGCAATATTGCCCATAACCGAAAAAACGGCTGTAAAAAATGCCAGCTGTGTTCTTTCCTGTGTTTGATAGCCCAGGCTTTCAAAGTCCTGATTCATCCCCTTATCAAATTGATGACCAAACGCGGCTCCCATAGCTGCACCCAAAGGCCCACCCATTAAAAAACCAAAACCACCACCAACTATTTTTCCCCACCAGGCCATATCGACACCTTTACCTATTTTAAATTTTTAATTCCAGCTGAAAACATTCTATCAATCATATCAATGACCATATCACCTATTCCTATCTAAAAAACAAGCGACTAAGACAGCATCTAAATCTATACAAAACGCCGCCCAAATCACCTGTTTTGATTAAAATTTGTAAATAAATCATATAAATACTTAACTATCTTAAAATCCATTCTATACTTATAGGCTTATTCAACTGGTACCTAAGTACTTACTGGAAACGACATATTCAATGCTACTATACCAAGCATTGCAGAAGGATAATGGAGCCTTAATCTATGCCGATCAGCCCCGATTCACTTTTAAATAACAATATCGATCTTGTCTCTCTACCAGATATTGTATTCCAGATAAATAACATGGTTGCTGATCCAAATTGTACTGCAGCAGATATTGGGCACCTAATTAGCCTCGATACCGCTCTGAGCATGCGCTTACTTAAAATTGTAAATAGCCCATTTTATGGCTTCCCATCAGCAATAGAAACAATCCCGATGGCAATAACCGTGCTCGGCATCCGCCAGTTACGGGATTTAGTTTTTATGACCTCCGTCATCAATAAATATAACCACATCCCAAGCGATTTACTCAGCCCGGAAACTTTCTGGAACCACAGTATTGCGACCGCCATTTCTGCACAGCTACTCGCCAAAGAAGTTAAGCTATCTAATAATGAACGTCTGTTCACCTGCGGCATGCTGCATGACTTAGGCTTGCTTATTATGGCAATCACAGTACCTGACGAAACTCGTCAGATACTAGAGCTGGCGCACAATACGAGTAAATCCAGTCACGAATTACAAATGAATGTATTCGGCTTTAGCCAGGGTGACCTGGGGGTCGCGTTGATACGAAAGTGGAATTTGCCTGAGTCATTTATCGAACCCATTCAACTTCAACAAATCAATAAACCTGCTTTACGCTACCCAATGGAAACTGCCATTTTAAAAGTTGCAAATGTACTCGCAAATAATAACCATGACACCGCCCTGATAGGTGATAACCAGATAATTCACCCCGGCACACTTGAAATTCTTGGTATCGATGAGAATATTTTAATCGACATTCAAGAAAAAACGACCGGCAAAGTACAGGCTGTCTTACGAATCCTTTATACCAAACAAGCCGCTTAAAAAAAATCTGTCGTCTTTTTTAAAGTGCATCCCTTACACGCTCTAAACGCGTCTTAACTTCAGCCGCAAGTTCTTTAATGCCATCTTTTTCTACCAGGGTTAACACGGCAGAAGGGTCCATAAAGGCTACGGTAATATCACCATTTTCTTCTTCACGCACCAACACATTACATGGAAGCAATAACCCAATATCGGGCTCAGCAGTGATAGCCTCATTGGCTAATACGGGGTTACAGGCACCCAAAATAGTATAAGGGCGTTTATCAATATCTAATTTCTTTTTCATAACGGCTTTAACATTAATTTCTGTTAAAACGCCAAAACCTTCTTTTTTTAGCTCTTCGGTTACTTTAGAAATGGCTTCGTCAAAATTTCCTGAAAAGCTTGTGCTAAATCCATACATGATTGTCTCCTATAATATAAAATTCTAAAAAGTTATTACTAGTGCTAACGATTGTTAATTTCAAGCCATGACTTATATGCTTCTTCTGGCCATTTAGATTGTATCCAGGTAATGATTGCATCTATTTCCTGCTGCGTTAACTTGCCACCCCAGGCAGGCATACCACCGCCCTGTGATAACGTGCCATTGATAATAAGGTTCGTTAACACTGCTCTTGAATGATGCCACATATGGCCAGTGCCATTTAATGGCGGTGGTTTTAATTTTCCATCTGGCTTGCGCTTACGCCAACCCGGGGTTCCCTGGGCGTTAACTCCGTGACATTCAGCACAATTCTGTTTAAAAAGTTTACCACCTGAAACGACTTTTGAAAATTCAAAATCAGACTGTGATGCAAGTTCCGAGCGTGAAGATTGCTTAACGGGCTCTACGGCAACCGAAGCAGTAGGCTGTTTTTGGGTTGTTGATGTTTCGTCTTTTGAACACGATACCAATGTTAAACTAACAAGCAATATAAATAATATTCGTTTCATAATAAATTCCTGTTCTGTAAAAAAATTCTAGAGAAATGTCTGTTTACGGATTATAAAGCTAACTACGCTAACGTAAATAGAAATGCTAAATCAGTTATCAATATGCACGTGTGCCTGTAGATATTGAAATTCAACCATCACTTTTTCTGTACGCTTTTTATCTTCAACAATAACTTGTATCCGGTATGGCCCTGGCGAAGCGGGTTTAAAATAATTGCCATAAACATGCATTTTGTTAAATGCCATATTTTGCAGTTGCTTAAACCCTGTATCGCTACTACTGTTGGATATTCGTGCTGAAACATTTACATTAACAATTCTTTTTCCCGTATCACGATCAAAAACAGCAACCGTAACATGATAGCGAAATGCACCGATGGGAACACCGCCATGCATTTTAACATGCCCAAGTATCATTTCTGCAGGCAAGACGCCCATGTAAATAACATAGTCACCCGCTGATCTGTATTGACTTGTTCCAGCTGTATCTGTCTTATTTGAAGCATAGCTATTAACCATAAACGCAATCATTAATAACAGCGTATAAGCCACAACTGTAGCTGTTTTTTTATAACAATATAAATGATGAGACATAACGACGCTCCTCTAAATTTTAGTCAGAACACGTTGCATACTGCTATTATTATTTACGCCAGGTGAAATGCTCATAAACACCCGCCCAATACATTCCAAAGGCAATAGCAAAAAGTAATTCCTCCAATGGCATAAAACTAATCATAACACCGGATAAAGCCGATAAATTCCAGACACGTTCAATATAATCCGGCGCGCTCCATTGAAGTCCCATTAAAAAGATACTGTAAAACGCCAAAAATAAAACACCGCCCAACCATGTTTTACGTTTTAAATCAGGCCGACAAAGCATAGTTGCTATCGCCCCAATAAACATCGCAATAATTGATGGATAAATAGGATTCCACGGGAAAAAATAAAACAAGGGGAAGCTAATAAAGGGGGCCGCAACAGCTTTATAATGATGCCGATGCAATGACTGTTGACGTTCAGGCTCTGAAACTTTTACAGGTGTCTGATTCAGACACACATTATAAAGAACAACACCGATGCCACCAATCGCAAAACAAAATATCAGGCTTTCAATATCAAAGCCTGTGCGTAGAGCAAGATCAAATAAACTCGGTGGGCTCCAGTATTCAGGTACAAATAACGGCTCGGTTAATCCAAATGGCATGGTAAATAAACTCACCCGCAACATACTCTGGCGATGCTGAGGGAATGATAAATAAATTGCAACCCACGGGATTAAAAAAGCACTTGCCCAGAGTAACCAGATATATTGTTCATTTATCATTATCTAAAAAACTCCAACTTCCGCACTATAGCGAAATCTATAGAAAGGACATTCACAAATATAAAAAATTCACAATAATAATACCCGATCAGAGATTCATTTGACCTGTATCAGCTTAACCAAAAAACATGCCCAATAGTTTCTTTAGTGTGAGTGACCATCAGCATTATGCGCAATAGGTTTTTTCTGCGCCGCTTTTGTGGCGACAGATTTTTTATCATGGGACATTGCATTATCAGACCCATCCTCACCATGGCCGCCACCTTTATGTGCATGCATACCACTGCTAACAAGTTCCTGATATTTTTCTGGCGCCATTTTATCCATCGCTTTAACGCTTGCTATCATGTCCCATATTTGTTCATCACTATTATATACTCCCCATGCCGGCATAGCCGTCATCTTAATTCCGTTCTTTATTACCCAGAATGTTTCATTGGGCACTTGAGCGAACTGAGAGTCTTTATACAGAACGGGGGGTTTCGGATTTAAGCCTTCGTATAGTTCGGAGGTACTCGTACCCGGCGCTAAATGACACTGTGCGCACATTGCAGCATAGTTTGCCACACCTCGTTCAATTCGTTCCGAGTCTTTTAAATCTGGAACGATTAAATCACCGGCACGCGCACTGATTGAGCGGTTACGTACTAGCTCAAGAAAATTTGTTGTTATTTGCCAATGCTGATTATTTGCAGCAATATTAAAAACACCTGTCCAGACGAATATAAAACCTGCAGCAAGCGTAAGCAAGGCAACCGTTAACGCTACTTTAATACCAAACATACTTAATTTTCCTGTGAGTGTTATCAAGCGCATTCCTTAAGGAATAAACAATACGCATAATCACATATAGTAAATCTACTTTATTTTAAATGGCCGGTTAGTTGAATTAATTTGGAACAGTCCAAACAATTCAGACTAACCAGCTATTCACTTAGCTACTTGTTATGCTTAACCACCTCACGTCGTTTCCAGATAAAGAATACTGCTGGAATAACGATTAAAGTTAATATGGTTGCACTAATCATTCCGCCAACCATCGGTGCAGCAATCCGCCGCATCACTTCGGAACCGGTACCAGTGCCTAACATAATAGGTAACAAGCCGGCAAAGATAGCTGCGACCGTCATCATAATTGGACGTATACGTAATAACGCACCTTCTATGACCGCTTCACGTAACTCATCCAATGTTAAACGATGTTCACGTTCAGAATGGTGATGTAGACGTTTGTAGGCCTGATTTAAATAAACCAGCATGACCACACCAATCTCGACCGAAACGCCGGCGAGGGCAATAAAGCCCACCCCAACCGCAACGGACATATTGTAATCCAACCAATATAACAACCAGACGCCACCTACAAGTGCCATCGGTAAAGTACCCATTATAATAAATACTTCTGTTAAATTTTTGAAATTTAAGTACAACAGAAGCAAAATAATAAACAGGGTAAACGGTACAACGACGCTTAAACGTTCTTTCGCACGAACCATGTATTCATACTGTCCTGACCATGCCAGCGAATAACCTGCTGGAAGCTCAAGTTGTTCCTTAACAACTCGTTGAGCTTCGGCAACATAAGAACCTAAATCTCTGTCCTGAATGTCCACCAGAGTCCAGCCGTTAAGTCGTGCATTTTCACTTTTAATCAAACCCGGTCCTGATTCAATCCGTACATCCGCCACTTCACCTAGCGGAATATTGGCACCCATTGGCGTTACAATAGGTAGGTTACGTAATTTGGCCAAAGAGTCACGAACATCACTCTGGTAACGAACATTAATGGGATAACGTTCCTGACCTTCTACCGATTGTGAAACATTCATACCACCCACTGCTGTTTTAACAACGTCCTGTACATCGGCAATGTTTAAGCCATAACGAGCTGCAGCGACACGATCAATATCAACAACAACATAACGGCCACCGGCTACCCGTTCAGAATAAACGGAAGCTGTACCAGGTACGGGTTTAAGAATTTCTTCGAGGCGCTTGCCAATCTGTTGTATTACTTTTAGATCAGAACCTGCCACCTTGATACCCACCGGTGTTTTAATACCCGTTGCCAGCATATCAATCCGGGTTTTAATTGGCATAACCCAGGCATTGGTTAGCCCCGGTATTTTGATTAAATCCCTGAATTCCTGCCTGAGTTTTTCGGATGTCATGCCTTCACGCCATTCACTCTTTGGTTTTAACTGAATGGTGGTTTCAATCATCGTTAAAGGCGCTGGATCGGTAGCAGTTTCTGCACGACCAATTTTGCCAAATACGGTTTTAACTTCCGGCACGGTTTTAATAAGCTTATCCGTTTGTTGCAGGATTTGCTGTGCCTTACCGATTGAAATAGCCGGATAGGTTGTTGGCATATACATCAAATCACCTTCGTCTAAATCCGGCATAAATTCAGAACCAATATTAGAAAGAGGTATAATACCAGAAGCAATAACAGCAACTCCCACTAACAAAATACGTGCAGGATATTTTAACACCATATCAATAAATGGTTTGTAAATAGCGATTAAAGCTCGGTTAATAGGGTTTTTCTCTTCCGCTATAATTTTACCACGAACAAAGTAACCCATTAACACCGGCACCAACGTTATTGATAAGCCCGCTGCAGCCGCCATTGCAAATGTTTTAGTAAAGGCAAGCGGTGCAAATAATTTACCTTCCTGTGCTTCTAAACTAAAGACAGGGAGAAAACTAAGCGTAATAATCAATAATGAGAAAAATAAGGGCGGCCCGACTTCAACCGAAGCTCGCGCAATTACTTCCCAACGGTTCTTATCACTGATCGGTTCTTTCTCAATATGCTTGTGTACGTTCTCTATCATTACAATGGCTGCATCGACCATCGCACCAATCGCAATCGCTATACCACCCAGAGACATAATGTTTGCATTCATCCCCTGCCACTTCATAACGATAAAGGCAACTAGAATACCAACCGGTAAGGAAAGAATAACCACCAGTGCTGAACGAAAATGGAATAAAAAGATAACGCAAACCAGTGCCACTACAATAAACTCTTCGACTAGTTTTGCATTTAAGGTATCCACTGCACGCTGAATAAGTGAAGCCCGGTTATAGACTTCAACAACTTCCACTCCTTCAGGCAAACCCTTTTTAAGTTCTTCCAGTTTGTCCTTGACACCTTGAATGGTGGTCATGGCATTTTCACCGAAACGCATCACAATAATACCGCCAACCACTTCACCTTCGCCATCAAGCTCAGCAATACCACGACGCAATTGCGGCCCAATATGTACTTCTGCCACATCCTTTAGCAGGATAGGTACACCATTTTTGTTCATCCCTAAAGGTATCTGGCGGAGGTCTTCTTCACTTTGTATATAGCCTGTTGCACGAATCATATATTCTGCTTCGGCCATTTCAATAACGGAACCACCCACTTCCTGGTTAGCACGTTTAATCGCCATGCGAATTTTAGATAAGGGTAATTTATAAGCACGTAAGCGGTCAGGATCTAATACAACTTGATACTGTTTCACCATACCGCCTACCGTTGTGACTTCTGATACGCCCGGTACCGTTTGCAATTCATACTTTAAGAACCAGTCTTGTAGACTACGTAACTGAGACAAGTCATTTTTACCAGTACGATCTATCAGTGCATACTGGTACACCCAACCCACCCCGGTTGCATCTGGGCCAAGCTCTGGACGTGCTGAAGCGGGTAACTTACTCGCCACCTGGCTCAAGTATTCGAGTACTCGGGAACGCGCCCAATACGGATCAGTACCGTCTTCAAAGATGACATACACATAAGAGTCACCAAAGAATGAATAACCCCGTACGTTTTTTGCCTTTGGTACAGACAACATCGCGGTGGTTAATGGATAGGTCACCTGATCTTCCACCACCTGAGGTGACTGACCGGCAAAGTTGGTTTTAATAATAACCTGGACATCCGATAAATCGGGGATCGCATCCAGAGGTGTTAGTCTAATCGAGACAATGCCAGCAACAACCAATACAGCCGTCATCAGCAATACCATAAAGCGATTGCGTAGCGACCAGTGAATAATTGATTCAATCATTTTATTACTCCTAAATTTAGCGTGATAGCTTTATTCAACTGGATTTTATTTAGTTGGCTTAATGGCAGTGATTTTATAATCGCCATTGCCCTGCTTTTGTAATTCAAAATGAACTGCTTGATCGACTTTGATGTTCGATAAATCCACACCTTCTACGGTTGTGAAGTCCATCGTCATTGCCGGCCAACCTAAAGATTCAATCGGTTCATGTTCAAGCGTTAGCATACCGTGACCAGCCATAATGCTTTTTACTTTACCCATGCCCATTACCGCTTTACCGGCTTTCATCGAATCTGATTTCTCATCCATCTCAGAAACATTGCCTTCGCCCATGCGCATCACGCTGGCTTTGGTACTGGCTTCCGAATCAATTAAGAACTGACCGGAAACAACAACCATCTCGCCCGGAGTCAGGCCTTCTTTTATTTCAACATAGTTACCCGATTCCATGCCCGCAACCACAACACGAGAACTAAAACGGCCTTTACCCATACTAAGAATAACCCGTTCCTCATCGCCGGTACGGATCAATGCTTCATGAGGGATATAAGTCAGGTTATCTCTAAAGCCACCGTAAATACGTACTTTGGCAAACATGTTTGGCTTGAGTGCTTCACCGGGATTATCAAAATACAAACGTACTTTTAATGTTCGTGTTTTACTGTCTAATGCAGGATAGATGTATTCAACTTTTCCTTCCCATTCACGCCCGGGCAAATAAGATAAACGTACATCGGCAGGATTACCTGTTTCAACCCAGGCCGTTTGTTTTTCAAACACATCCGCTAACAACCATACGCTTGATAAATCAGCCAGACTCATAATTTCTGTTGATGGTTTAATGTACATACCCTGACGTACATTTAAACGTGCCACGATACCGTTTTGCGGTGCATAAATATCAATTGTCTGACGTGCATGGCGTGTACGGCGCAATTCAGTAATTTGTGCTTTGGATATACCTAACGCCTCCAAACGTTCAAATGAAGCTGCCAATAATATTTTATTACCACTGCGCATGCTTTGCAGATATTCTTCCTGTGCATTCACCAGGGTAGGTGAATATAATTTATATAAAATATCGCCTTTGTTAACTTCTTCACCTTCTGAATTAACATACAGTTTCTCAATCCAGCCATCGGTTCTTGCATGGACATGACTGAGTTTAGATTCATCATATGAAACATAGCCCACGGTATTAATTAACCGACCTAACCGACCTTGCTGAACTTCGGCAGTACGTACACCCAGATTATTAACAACCGCTGGATTTATTCTTACCACGTTGCCATCTTCACCATCGTCATAAACCGGCGTTAAGTCCATCCCCATAGGCGACTTGCCCGGTTTATTACGTCGGTAACTTGGATCCATCGGTGCGACCCAATAAGCAACTTTACGTTCTTTCTTAGCTGACGCACCGCTGTCTTTTGTATCACTAGCCATGTCGTCTGAAGATGTTGTTTCATCATCACTACATGCGTTCAATAAAACTGTGAATGATAAAAATACACTAATAACTAATAACCGCTTCATTTTAATTCTCCTGTAGTTTGACCAGCAAGATAAAGCACTTTAACTTTGGCTTTTATGTGGTCTACATGTATTCGTAAGGCTTTTAATTGTGTTTCCAGCTCCGTGATGCTGGCACGCATAAGCGTTGTAAAGTCACCCTTATCCGTTTGATAGGCATTAAGTGCTGCACGGGTATTTTCTTTTGCTTTGGAAACCAGTACGTTGAAGTATTGCTCCATTCGCTGGGTTAATCGCTGCCAGCTGGCATATTCATCATTTAACACGCGTTGTAAACGGCGTAATTTGTCTTCACGCATATCCTGAGCGGCCATTAATTTGCGTTTACTTGCTGCCACTTTTCGATCCTGGTCATTGGCAGTGAATAAAGGTAAATCAAATTTAACCATTGCTGATAAAAAATCAGCACGCGGGTTACCATTCAGCTCATTGCCATCACGAAATCCGTAAGTTAAATCAACCATCCAGCTCGGTTTATATGCCTGCTTAGCCAACTGCACACCATCTTCACTCACTGCAATGCGCGCCGATTCAACCAACATACTCGGGTGAGAATTCAACTGTGCAAAAATAACTGATTTATCTTTTAGTGTTTCAAACTCCGGAAACACCGAACTAACGTTGGCTGTTAAATATTCTTCGCCTAGCCAGCGAGCTAATTTTGCACGTTGTTTTTCCTGCATATTTTTAATCATAATAATTCTGTCGACCAACAATCCCAGTTCTAACTGCGCTCGGGTAACGTCTTGTTGTTTCTGTCGGCCAGCAGCGTAGTTTGACTGAGTAATGTTTACCAATTGCTCAAACAATTTACGGTTCTTGGTAATAACCTTCTCGGCATTTATCCAGTAATGTAGCTCCAACCAGTTCAAACGGAGTTCACGTTGTACCACCAGTGTTCGATCATTCCAGTTTGATAACTGACCATCGGCAACATGGCTGGCACGGCTGGAACGTATATCCAGGGTATCGCCACGTGGAAACATTTGCACAATCCCAATCTGGCTTTGGGTCATAGGTGCTTGATCCCGTTTATAGGTATCCGTTGGAAGATTCATTAATCCCAGCTTAAGCTGTGGATCAGGAAGTGCGTTGGCTGCAATGGCTTGATCTCGAAACGCCTGTTCTCTCGACTTAATAGCACTTCGCACTGCATCACGCTTTATGGCAATACGTTCAGCCTGCTTTAAGGTTAATGCATTTGTATCGGCTCGGTCTTCAGCGGCAAAAATACTTGCAGCACTCATTAAAGACACGATTAATACAACAATACCAACCTGTTGTTTAACGACAAAGGGCATAATCAGCTCCTGTTTGATTATATTAAAGTTACATTCTCAGCCTGCAGTAGACCACAAGCTGCAAAACTAATAACGGGGTAAAAATAAAATTAGGGGGAATTAGGGTAGTGCGAAATTAGATACGCGGAGGACGGTATGCGGATATACTTATTATACCACTGAGCGTGTAAGCAGAACTGCTTTGAGCAATATAGATAGCCTGAAAATTTGCTTGAGACTGCTCATGCAACATAGCAGCAAAATTGAAGCAATGACCACAATCTTGATCCATGCCCCCGCAGTCTGATTTATCTGCACAGCAATCCTTGCCTTTCTCATGCATAGCGCAATGTGACTTTGATTTCTCTATTTTGGAAATAGCTGGGAATGCCGACTTTGATTCAAAATTTGCCTGGCTTATGTTATGGCGCCGATTGGCATGGTTGCTTCTAGTATTATTATTTTGGACATTATTATTTTTGGCCTTAACACCCGTGGACTGAGCATTTGACATAATAAATGACGTTGCAAAAGTAACTTGGACAGGAAACCAGCCTAGGGAAACAACTAGCAGCAGCAAGCTTATTTTTTTTATCAGGAGTCTCATCAAATTATCGAATATCAGTTTATTATGTTTTTTTATGACTCAAGAGTATAACTTAAGTTCCATGTAAATTAATCGAGTCTTATCAATTACCTGCTGATAATGACCGTATCCCACAAATTGAAATATCAGAGTATAACTTAAATTTAGACACTGTCTATCCCTAATAATCGGCTTTCACAAATTCACCCGCTTTTGAAAGCACAAAGGCTCGAAATTCTTGCGCAACCGGTGACAAACGCTTGTCTTTTCGATGTACAAGGTACCAATGGCGCATAATTGGGAAGCCTTCAACATTTAAAATAACCAGGCGTTTCGTTTCAAGTTCCAGCTCAATGGTGTGAATGGATACCACCCCTAGCCCCATCCCGGCCTGAACCGACTGTTTAATCGCCTCATTTTCATTCATTTCCATGCTGGAGGTAATTCGAAGATTATGTTCTTCAAAAAAACGTTGCATGGCCGTTCGGGTGCCTGAACCCTGCTCACGCACCACAAAGGTTTGGTCTTGCAGCTCGCATAAAGGTATAGCGGGTGCTTTATCCGCCAGAGGTTTTGCCAGAGGGTGGTTTGGTGCTGCCACCACCACCAGAGGATTATCGGCAAAGGATTCTGTAATTAATTCAGCATCTTCCGGTGGCCGCCCCATTATCGCAATATCTTTCTCATTTTCTGCTAATTGCCGAAGTAAGTGCTCACGGTTGGTAACATCGAGGCTAATCGTCACCCCTTCGTGCTGCGCCTTAAACATGGCCAGCATTCTGGTCGCAAAAGCATTCGCGGTGGTAGCCACAGTCACTTCTAATCGACCTGTTTTTAAACCTTTTAACTGCTCAAAGACCTCTTCAGCTTCCTCTAGCTGTTGCGCAATGCTGCGGCAGTAGTGGTACATCTCACGCCCCGCCTCGGTTAAATAAACCTTTCTGCCCAGCTGTTCAAACAAAGGCAAGCCAGTATTCTCTTCTAACTGCTTGATTTGCATGGACACAGCCGGTTGGCTTAAATGCAGTTCCTTTGATGCCTGCGTATAGCTTAAAAGCCGTGCAACGGCCTCGAATACCTCTAATTGCCTGAAAGTTACATTCATAAGGTTTTACTTATCTATTCTATCAAAATATCTGAGTATTAATTATGTATTATTCTGCGTATAGTCGCAAAACTTTCTGACAAGTACATCTATCTGCAACTAACTAAGCCTTAAGCTTGTGGCTAAAATTGTCGATACAGTTGGACTGAATTCTTAAAACAATGAGGAGATCTACAATGGATCAATCAGCACGTTATGCAGACTTAAGTCTGGATGAAGATACACTTTTAGCCGAAGGCGGCCATATCTTAGTAGCTTATACTATGACACCAATGCCTGGTTTCGGTGGCTATTTAGAGACTGCAGCACATTTCGCTGCAGAATCATCAACGGGTACTAACGTTGAAGTTTCAACTACTGATGACTTCACTAAAGACCTAGACGCAATGGTATACGAAATTGATGAAGCTAAAGGCATCATGAAAATTGCATACCCTTGTGGTTTATTTGACCGCAACGTTATTGATGGTCGCGCAATGGTTGTTTCATTCCTTACTCTTGCTATTGGTAACAACCAAGGCATGGGTGATGTGCAATGTGCACAAATGATCGATTTCCATGTGCCTAAGCAATTACTGGATATCTTTGATGGTCCTTCAATGGATATCACTGATCTCTGGAACTTGCTTGGCCGTGACCGCGAAAATGGCGGCTACATCGCAGGTACTATCATCAAGCCTAAATTAGGTTTACGTCCTAAGCCTTTCGCAGAAGCGGCTTATCAGTTCTGGTTAGGTGGTGATTTCATCAAAAATGATGAACCTCAAGGTAACCAGGTGTACTGTCGCATGAAAGATGTAACACCTCTTGTTGCTGATGCAATGAAACGTGCACAAGACGAAACCGGCGAAGCCAAAATCTTCTCTGCTAACATTACAGCGGACGATCATCACGAAATGTGTGCTCGTGCAGATTACATCCTGGAAACATTTGGTGAAAATGCAAATCACGTTGCTTTCTTAGTTGACGGTTATGTTGGTGGTTGTGGCATGGTTACTACAGCTCGTCGTAACTACCCAGGTCAATACTTACATTACCATCGTGCTGGTCATGGTGCGATCACGTCACCTTCATCGGTTCGTGGTTACACTGCATTTGTTCTTGCCAAGCTTTCTCGTCTTATGGGTGCTTCTGGTATTCACGTAGGTACAATGGGCTACGGTAAAATGGAAGGTGGCGCAGACGATCGTAACATCGCATACATGATTGAACGTGACAGCGCTGATGGCCCTGTTTACCATCAAGAATGGTTCGGCATGAAACCAACAACACCAATTATTTCTGGTGGTATGAATGCGTTACGTCTACCTGGTTTCTTCGAAAACTTAGGTCACGGTAATGTTATCAATACTTCTGGTGGTGGTTCATACGGCCATATCGATTCTCCTGCAGCCGGTGCTAAATCTTTACGTCAAGCATTTGAATGTTGGACTGCGGGCGCTGACCCAATCGAATTCGCTAAAGAGCATAACGAATTTGCTCGCGCATTCGAATCATTCCCAGGCGATGCAGATGCATTGTACCCAGGTTGGAGAGACAAACTAGGCGTTCACAAATAAGCGAATGCTCTAGTCCAGAGTTTAATCTGGTAAAAAGTCCCTACCAATGAAGGTAGGGGCTTTTTTTTGCCTGTAGAAAGACATCAAAGAATATCGTTAATAGGAATGGGTTTACCGATACCATAGCCTTGTAAATAATCCACACCTATCTCCGTCAATTTTTTTGCTATCGCTTCATTTTCCACATACTCAGCGATTGTTTTTAAGCCCATAATATGTCCGATGGTATTAATTGAATCAACCATTGCGGCATCAATCGGATCGTTGAGAATATCACGCACAAAAACACCATCAATTTTTAAAGTATCGACAGCCAGGTTTTTTAAATAACTAAAAGATGACAAACCACTACCAAAATCATCTAGTGAAAAACCGCAGCCATATCGCTTGACTGTTTGAATAAACTGGTTGGCTAGTTTCAAATTTGAAATAGCCATCGTTTCTGTCACCTCAAAATGAATTATCGACGATGGAAATACCTCCGATTCCAGTAACTCGGAAATACAGGATAAAACTTTTTTATCACCAAGCGACTGACCAGAAAGATTTATTGAAAAATATCCACAATTATCAATATTTTTTAAATTTTCAGTTAACCAATGAAATACTTTTTCAATTACCCAGCAATCTATTTTTGTAATAAGATTGTATCTTTCTGCCGTTGGTAAAAAAGCACCTGGAGGAATAATATTATCGTCAACATCACACAAACGAATTAATACCTCATAATAAACGCGATTTTCAGATTCTGAGGTAGGTTGTATTTTTTGTACATACAACCGAAAACGATCTTTTTCCAATGCTTCAGTTATTTGTGGTACCCATTGCACCTCGTCCCGATGTTGAGACAATTCCTTATCCTGGTTTTGATAAACATGCATACGGTTACGACCCGCATTTTTCGCGGCATAACAAGCTATGTCGGCATGCTTTAAATTTTCTATATAGGACTTAGTGGTGCAATTAATCATTGCGATTCCGGCACTCATGCTCACTCTAAAAACCTTGTTTTCCCAGGAAAAACGGAAGTCCTCGATTAATAATAGCAAGTCGTGAACTTTTCTCTTTACCTGTGTAAGGTGGCAATTTACAAATAACAAACCAAACTCATCTCCACCTAACCGGCCTAAGGTATCCATTTCACGCATGTTTTCTAAAAGTATAGCCGCGAGTTGTTTAAGTAATTCATCTCCAGCCAAATGGCCGGAGGTATCATTAACAACCTTAAATTGGTCGAGATCAAAAAAACATAAGGCATATTCGTTTGAAGTATCTTGCACGGATATAACTGCCTGCTTAAGCAGACTCTCAAATTCTATTCGATTAACCAAACCGGTTAACGAATCATGCCTCGCTAAATAAGAATATTTCTGAGATGCTTCAGCCTGAACATAAAGCTGCTTCTTAACTTTTTTTACCTCCTCAACCAACAAAGCATTATGTTCAAAAACCTCATTTACATTAGCCTGGAATTTTAAATTATTTTTTACTCGTTTCAGCAATGCCGCAGTTATTTTTTTTTCCTTTTCCAGACAAGATTGTAATCCGGTAATTTCCAACATCTGATTATTTTCTTTTTTGGTAATACCAATTTTTTTAGCCATGCCGCCGTTTTCCTACTACAACTGCTGCCATTGTCTGATTAAAATGAACACCTTTAAATTGCTCTCCGTAACTATTAAAACCAATAAACTTTAATCTGGAAAAAACATTCTCAAAATCTTCTACCGCATTATTATTAATATTTTCCACTTTCCTTAAAATACAGTCACAACCCAGTGTGAAATATATTTCCTCAAATTCATTAATAAGCTGCTCTGCTTTATCTTCCAGATGCGTTAGCATATTTTGCCCTGCAGCAATACTAAGCGGTAAGCCTTCATCAATGGCACAATGAAACTGCAAACTTTTGTCTGCATTTACATTCGAAATTGAACGTATAAACCATTCGTCTGCAAGGTTTATCATTAATGGATACATCGCAAAATCCGTTGTTGTGAGAGAATCACTGCAAAGATTATTTATCCTTGCAAAAGCATCAGCGGCAGGTTCACCGTTTATTTCTTTTACTATCCTTGCATCAAAATCCACATCAGTTGTTATAAGCTCTTTATCTGTCGGTATAAAATGTTGTGTTTTAAATAAACTAAAATCACATTTTAATTCAATTATACTTAATACTGCGGCATTACACTGAAACTCTCCATTATAAAACACATGAGTTTTTTCAAAATTTAAATAATCGCCTGCCGAACCACCAAAAATATCGATTGCATCAAACGACTGGTTTAAACGCGCAATCAGGTTTTCTTCTTTTAGTGATAAACCATCTGACATTAAAAAACCGAACATACTATCAGCTGATATTTTTGAAGAACGCTGCAGCTTTCTCTCAACCGTATTAACAAGTTTCATCGCTTCGGCAAGGTCAAATGTTTGCAGATCATTAATTAGCAGGGAGTGAATTGAAAATATTTCTTTTGAAAAAACCAGTGCCACTAAACCTTCAGGACGATAACCGCATGCAATTTCTCCGGCAGTCGTGCAGCCGACTAATGGGCAGTCAAAAGTTTGATTCAATGCACTGGCTAAAGTGTCGAGGTTAAAATTTGAGGAACAAAAAAACAATATTGCTGCTGGGTCGACGATATTGATACTCTGACTAAGTTCTAAAACGGCGGTTTTTTCATTACTTGATGTAGATTGAAGAATTTGCGAATATAAAGAATCCATTAATTATTGTTATCCCGCCAGAACATACAGTGGAGTATAGTCATCCTTGGTAGAGGAATCCACCAGGCCAAAACAACACATCTGGCCCTTCAGTGCATTTCGCACTTTTTCCTTGGCGAGTAAACTCACACTAAAGCTTTCAAAACCACCCTAAATTTAACCTTTTAATACTTATGTTATTATCAAAGACCCGTACTTCGCAGCCCCTTATTCACTTATCTATAAGTAAAACCTTATCATTCCGAGAAGAATATTTGAATTAACTTATATTTGATACTCTGTATACTACGCCCACGTTATACGGCCTTTTTTATCGACAGGCTGTACGGAATCGCACAGGAGCAACGAAACAATGAGCGTTGATATCGAACAATATAAAATCACCGAAGAACCTTATTACGAGCCAATGGGCAATGAAGTTACATTATACGAAGCTGCTTATGATGCACGTATGCCGGTAATGGTAAAAGGCCCAACCGGTTGTGGTAAATCTCGCTTTATTGAACATATGGCATACAAGCTTGGCAAGCCATTAATCACCGTTGCCTGTAACGAAGATATGACCGCCTCTGATTTAGTCGGCCGCTACTTACTCGATGCCAATGGCACCCGTTGGTTAGACGGCCCATTAACCACTGCTGCACGTATTGGTGCAATTTGTTACCTGGACGAAATAGTCGAAGCACGCCAGGATACCACCGTTGTTATTCACCCCTTAACCGATCATCGTCGTACTTTACCGCTCGACAAAAAAGGCGAATTAATCGAAGCTCATCCTGATTTCCAGATGGTTATTTCTTATAACCCCGGTTATCAAAGTATGATGAAAGATCTTAAGCAATCCACCAAGCAACGCTTTACCGGTCTGGATTTTAATTACCCAGATTCAAAAGTTGAAACGACGATTGTTGTTAAAGAAGCCGCTATCGACGAAGCCATTGCCACTAAGCTGGTTAAAATTGCACACACGGCACGTAACCTTAAAGGCCACGGTCTGGATGAAGGTATCTCCACTCGTTTACTCGTTTATGCCGCAACTTTAATGAACAAGGGTATCGAAGCAAAATCGGCTTGTCTCATGGCGCTTGTTACGCCCATTACAGATGACAAAGATATTCGTGATACCCTGATTCATTCGATTGATAGTATTTTTGCTTAGGACATTAATGAAGCGCAACGCAATCTGGGAAGTTTGATTATGTGAGGCGGGATCCCTTGGATTGAGCAATGCTCCATCTGGGCTACAACAAACAATCTTAATGGGCTTTTCCCTGGCGTCTTTAACGTCCTAGCGGTTAAAAAATATGACAACTGAAACTGAATTTCCAGACTATCGTAAAAAACTAAAATGTAGTTTCGAGCAAATTGAAGATTGCTTCGACGATTACATGAAAGATGTTTTACGTAATTTAAGTACTCAAGGCGTTGAAGACTACTTAAAAGGTGCCTCCATGGTTTGTATGATTGGCCGAGGCTTTGAACCCGTTCTGGTTTACCTTGAAGAGATGCCCAATATCGCACGAGATCTTGGCGAAGAAATGCTGAACATGGTTTCACAAGCAGTTTGGGATATGTCACGCACACCGAATGGCGTTTCAATCCCACCGTTTATGCACTGTTTACCGGAAGCATCACGTCGCCTCGGCAGTCAAGCGCAAATGAAATATTTCTTCGAAATAATCTTTGAAATGATGCATGCAACTACTGGCTCTATACACGGCCATCACACCACGTTCCCGAGTCCCGGCCTACCTGATCTGCTAAAACAAATTCCTTTCTTACTTAGCCAACTTTCACTTGAGGGCTTAAAAAACTGGATTAAATACGGTGTGCGTAACTATAACGACCACCCCGAACGACAAAAAGATTATTTTACGCTGCAATCAGCTGACTCGAAAGCCATGTTACAGCGTGAGCGCCATGGTACTTTATATATGGACCATGAACGTCAGCTTGATCTTTACCTGCGCAGCATGTGGGAAATGGATGAATATCTTGTGCCTTACTCGCTCGGCTTTGATGAATTACGCAAACCAATGCCATACTATGATCAACTCGGTATTCGTATACCGGATGTGTTTGATGATTCGAATGGGGTTTCAGGCATTAACCGCTACCGGGTTGTGCTGGCGCATATGGCTGGCCACAAACGCTGGTCGGAAAGACAAATTGCCGATAACCTCTCACCCTTCCAGCGTATTGCAGTCGAAATATTTGAAGACTCACGTGTTGAAGCATTAACACTTAGAGAATATCCAGGCTTAAAAAAATATTTTCTAGCATTGCACCCAACGCCAATTGAAGGTAGTTGTAACAACGAAAAAGAATCCTGTGTGCGTCATCGTTTAGCGATGTTGTCACGCGCAATACTGGATGAAAATCATACTTATAAAAATCCTGTCATTATTGATTATGTCGAAAAATTTCACGAAGCTTTAAAAAATGGTATTTCTAGCAGTAAAGAGATGTTGTCTCTCGCCATTTCATTTACCGCCAAAACCCGTTTACAAAGTGATCTCTTACCTAAGATTCGCTTTGAAGACACTGAAATTGACTTCCGTGACGATAATCGTCACTTATGGGTTTTTATTGAAGAAGACGATGAGCCAGAAGATATCCAGGCAAAACCACAGGAAGCCGAAGATGAAAACATCGATGGCTTACCGCCACGCCACTATAAAGAATGGGATTACAACACCAACAGTTATAAACCCGACTGGGTCACCTTATACGAATCATTACACCCACCGGGCAATCCGTCAGACATTGATAAAATACTGGAAAAACATTCTGCCCTGGCAAATTATTTAAAACGCCTTTTAGATTTATTGAAACCACAGCATTATGTGCGTGAGCGTTACCAGGAAGAAGGCAGTGAGCTTGATCTGGATATTGCGATTCGTTCATTAATTGATTTCAAAAGTGGTTCGCAACCTGACCCACGCATAAATATGAGCCACAAACATGATGGCCGAGACTTTGCGGTATTGTTACTAATGGATTTATCTGCCTCTTTGCACGAAGTACCGGCTGGTTGCACACAATCTATTCTGGAACTAAGCCGTGAAGCAGTCACCCTTCTCGGTTGGTCGATTGAGCAACTTGGCGATAAGTTTGCCATTGCCGGTTTCCATTCTGATACACGCCATAATGTACGCTATCATCACTTAAAAGGTTTTAGTGAACACTGGGACGATAATGTAAAATCACGTTTAGCCGCCATTGAAGCCGGTTACTCAACCCGCATGGGTGCAGCAGTGCGGCATGCATCACATTATCTTGAGGGCCAAACGGCGGATAAAAAATTATTACTGATTTTAACCGATGGCGAACCGGCTGATATAGACGTCAGTGATGAAAAATTATTAATCAATGATACGCATAAAGCAGTTGATGAATTATCATCAAAAGGGATCTACACCCACTGCATCAGTCTGGATAAAAAAGCCGATGACTACATTGGTGATATCTTTGGTGCAAATGGCTACACGGTGATTGATAACGTTGATAAACTACCAGAAAAATTACCTAAATTATTTATGTCGTTAACGGCTTAATAAATGCAGGCGGTTTAAATTTATGAAAAACATCGTAACAGCAACTATCCACTTTTCTTTTAAAGGTATAAATCATTCGCCTTCCATCACGATTGACCTGGATCAACACCTTGAAACAAACGGTGACTTGCCAAACCTTTGTCAGTTTATTGCCAGAAAATATAATTTTGATTTATATTCCTACGAATATGAAATGATGCAGGCCGAGCAAATCAGCTTCAGTGATGCACAGGGTATTATTACAAACTTTATTAACGATGGAATTCTGGATGTAGAAGCGTTTAAAGCTGCCTGGCATGAAAACCGAGCCGTATCCAAACTATCGGAAATTGCCAACCAGCATCTTGATATTAGCGAGCTCAGCGCAAACCCAGGACTCAAAGACGCGCTGTTTGCCGCCTATCAGCAAGGTAAACTGGATGGGAAAAAGGATAAATCTTAATAAATAATATTCATATCTGTCATAAAAAATTCTCATTAAATCAGTATTATAGTCTGGACACAGCCCTAATAACCATCTAGTATAAATGGTTATTAGGTGTTTCAATTCGCCATAAAATTTAAAAATAACAAAAATAAAGATGTTTAGCTTATGGATAATTCAGAAATAAAAATTCTGCTGGTTGATGACGATCCTGTCCTGCGCAACATGCATGAGATCATTCTAAAAGAAAGTGGTTATCAGGTTGATACGGCTGAAAATGGCCAGCAGGCTTATGATTTTTTAAACACTAACACCTATAATATGCTGATTGCCGATATATTTATGCCTCAGATAACAGGCATCGACATCGTCTTATACTGCCAGCAACATTTTCCTTCACTAAAAACAATTTTACTTAGTGGTGGTGGAAAAGACCTGACGGCCAAACATGGCAAAAGCTCGGTCACTTTTAAGTCGCAACATGTAAAAATTGATTTATTTCTGCAAAAACCCTTTAACACCGACGAAATGCTAAATCTGATCGAGGGTTTCTTTCAGGGATAACCCCTTATCCCTTTTATTATCAGGGTTATAAGCCTCATCCCGACAAATATTTTCTACTAAAAAGGCTTAAAGCCAATAATTCAATATATAGACATATCGCACGCCACAGGTGTGTTAATCAATTCATAAAATGTTAAAATAATTGGCTGTAAAAGAAGCATGGAAATTATTCCTTTTCTCTAAATTCTTATTCGTCAGGTAGAGTAATGAACACAAACGAAAAACAAACCCGCAATATCTCCCAAGCCATGATTGCTCAGTCTATATTCTGGAGCCGTTGGTTACAGGCTCCATTATACCTTGGTTTAATTGTTGCTCAGGCCGTGTACGTGTATCACTTTATGATTGAACTTGGCCACCTGGTTGCTAAGGCCAATAGCATTGGTGAAGCTGAAATTATGTTAATCGTTTTAGGCCTGATTGATGTCGTCATGATTGCCAATTTACTTATTATGGTTATTATCGGTGGCTATGAAACCTTTGTTTCGCGTTTAAATTTAACCGAACACCCCGACCAGCCAGAATGGCTATCACATGTTAATGCTGCCACCATGAAAATAAAATTATCCATGGCACTTATTGGTATTTCATCCATCCACTTACTCAAAACATTTATTAATGCAGAGCAAATGAGCGAAACAACAATAATGTGGCAAGTGTTTATTCATTTAACCTTTATCATATCCGCTGTCGCAATGGCTTATACCGACCGCATCATGACCAAGAATTTACTTGACGTACATGGTCAGGCTGAGCATTAAAAAAAATGCCTGATAGTATTATTGATTTAATCCGCCACGGCGAACCACAAGGCGGTAGCTTGTATCGAGGCCATTCAGTTGACGACCCACTCAGTGAAACAGGCTGGCAACAAATGTGGAATTCTGTTGCCAACTACGATCAATGGCAACAAATTATCAGCTCACCCATGCGACGCTGCAGTGAGTTTTCAAGTGAACTTTCTAAAAAAAATAATATCCCCTTTGCTATTAATGAAAATCTCAAAGAAGTTGGCTTTGGTAGCTGGGAAGGTTTAAGCCAAGAGCAGGTAAAAAAACGTAACCGGGTGGAATATGAAAGTTTTTATAATGACCCCGTCAATAATCGAGGCGAGGGCTTTGAGCCACTGGATACTTTTATAAAACGTGTTATTACCAGCTTTAAAAGTATTCGGGAAGCACATCAAAACAAACATATTTTAGTTGTTGCACATGCTGGTGTTATTCGTGCCATACTGGCTGATACTCTAAATTCGCCTCCAGCGAGTCTATATAAGATAAAAATTGAGACTGCAGCAATTTCTCGAGTTAACGCGACAACGGAAGAGATTCTTTTCGTTAATCGTTTCTTCTAGGGCACATACGACTTCACCATTTCCAGTAAAATTTCTTCGTCAAAAGGTTTGGTTACATATTCATCTGCACCAATTTCTATACCTTTTTTTCGTTCACTTTCCATGGCACGAGCTGATACCATAATAACTTTAATATGCTTTAACTTGTCATTCGCCCGTATACGCTTACAAACTTCATAACCATCTATATTTGGCATCATCACATCAAGTAAAACAAGCTTCGGCATATAGTCAGTAATCACATCAAGTGCCTGTTGACCATCATTCACCATCATAAGCTCAAAGTCGTCCTCAAATATTTCTTCAAATATATCCAAATTTACATCATTGTCTTCTACTATTAATATTCTTTCTTTCATCTTATTCAATCACAACTGTAATAATCCGTACGTTGACGTAAAACACTTAATGCATAACGTGCTTCTGTAAAGCCACTTTCAGCTGACTGAACCCACCAGCGTTCTGCTTCACAATAATTTTTACTACCGCCATCACCGTTTGCATAAATTGTTCCTAAATTAAACTGCGCCACCGCATCGCCACTGGTTGCGGCTTTACGCCACCATTTCATTGCTTTAATAATATCTTTACCAATCGTTCCCTGACCCATTGCGTATAAAATACCTAAATTATATTGCGAATCTGTATTCCCTTGCAGGGATGAAATCATCCACCATTTCATTGCTTTGCCTAAATCAACCTCTACACCATCACCTTTTGCATATGCCACGGCTAAATTGTGCTGCGCACGATCATCTCCGCCTATTGCAGCCAATCGATACCACTGATAAGCGGCTCTTGAATTACGTGAATATTCAATACCCATGTCATATAAAACACCAAGATAATACTGAGAAGCACTATGACCATGTACTGCAAGCGGTTCAAAAAGCCTTAGCGCAAGCGCAAATTCCTGGTCAGTATATGCCTTCACTCCAGCAACAAATTGCGCATTACGATCCTGCATCTCTACGCTGATCTGCATCAAGCCAATTCCCTTATTAATTGCATCAATCCCTGAGTAGCTTATTGTACTAAATGTTTTTATTGTATTGGCCTGGCTTATTTGATGTGCGGCAAGTAATACAAAAAATAATATTGATGAGAACAATATTATTTTTTTACGTTTTTCGCCTGATATCTCAGACTTTTTAAGCTTTACTTTACTTGCTACACCAAAAATATTTTTTACCCTTCGGCCTACCTTCTGCATGGCAATAACCTCCAACGTCTGTTGCCGTAAATATGTCTTTACCCTTAATTTATCGACCTGTATTAAGACGACTTTAAATTAAAAAATTTTCGGGTCAAATCAATTGCTTAAGATGTTTTTTGAAAAGATGTCGATTTTTTGGCGGGGGAAATTTAATAAAAGAATGCTTTTATAGCTTTTGAAGGAGGTTTTTAAATAAAAAAAAGGGGAGCTGAATAGCTCCCCCCTTTTTAGAACACGATAAATTTAAGATTATTTATAAAAATCAATCATCGTTTCTAATGATTTAACCTTAATTTTATCGGCATTGCCTGCGGAGCCAAATGCTTCAAAGCGCGCTTTACAAATTGCACTCATTGATGCGGTTGCTTCTTTAAGGAATTTACGCGGATCAAAGTTACTTGGATTTTCCTGTAAGTGACGACGAACAGAACCCGTTGATGCCATACGTAAATCGGTATCGATGTTAACCTTACGTACACCAGACTTAATACCTTTAACGATTTCTTCAACCGGCACACCGTAAGTTTGCTTCATATCGCCACCGAAGTCGTTAATGATTTTTAACCATTCCTGAGGCACTGAAGATGAACCGTGCATAACAAGGTGGGTATTTGGCAATTTAGCATGAATTTCTTCAATACGATCAATTCGTAAAACTTCACCCGTAGGCTCCTGAGTAAATTTATACGCACCATGTGAAGTACCGATAGCGATTGCTAAGGCATCAACATTTGTTTGCTCAACAAAGTCAGCCGCTTCGTCTACGCTGGTTAAAAGCATATCTAAATCTAATTTGCCTTCTGCACCATGGCCGTCTTCTTCGCCCATTTCGCCAGTTTCTAATGAACCTAAGCAACCGAGTTCGCCTTCAACCGAGACACCACCAGAATGTGCCATTTTTACAACTTCTTTTGTTACTGCAACATTGTATTCAAAGCTTGATGGTGTTTTCATATCGGCTTCTAATGAACCATCCATCATCACTGATGAAAAACCAGATTGAATTGAACGCAAACATACCGCTGGCTCTGAACCATGATCCTGGTGCATGACAACAGGAATATGTGGATACATTTCAATTGCAGCAGAAATTAAATGCCGTAAGAACGGTTCGCCTGCATAAGAACGTGCGCCAGCAGAACCTTGCATAATAACCGGGCTATTTACTTCATCAGCCGCTTTCATAATTGCATGCACTTGTTCCATGTTGTTTACATTAAACGCTGGCATGCCATAGTCATTTTCAGCAGCATGGTCCAGTAATTGTCGTAGAGAAATAAGGGCCATCTGAGACCTCCTTTCGTTTGATTTTAAAAATAGTTATTGTTGATAAATTAAGCTTTATAAATAAGTTCTAGTTAGTTTCAAGTTCGATGGTCTGATCAATGTCTCCACCCACTCGAATAATATTCATTGCGTTTGTGCCGCCGCCTACACCCATGAAGTCTCCACGAGTGATAATCACTAAATCACCTTCACGTACCGCACCCCGACGTAATAATTCATCGATTGCTTCACGGCTAACAATGGCACGGTCTTCTTCACCTTCTACCTCAAAACTCACCGGGTAGACACCTCGATATAATGTTACCTTGCGGCGTGTTTCAACAATGCCCGTTAGAGCATAAATAGGTATTCCCGAACTGATTCGAGACATCCAGAGCGATGTTGAACCTGATTCAGTCAATGCTGCAATCGCTTTAACACCTAAATGGTTAGCGGTATACATAGCAGCCATCGCAATGGCTTCATCGATACGTTTAAATTCTGAATTAATACGGTGTCCTGACTTAGTCACCTCACGTGATTTTTCTGCCTCGATACAAACACGATCCATCGCTTCAATGGCTTTATCAGGGTATCGACCTGCTGCCGTTTCAGCAGAAAGCATAACTGCATCCGTACCATCTAACACAGCATTAGCTACATCAAAAACTTCGGCACGTGTTGGAATTTGATTTTCAATCATTGATTCCATCATTTGGGTTGCAGTAATAACAACCCGGTTTAAAGTTCGACTCAATTGTATCAGGCGCTTTTGAACAGGTGGCAAGGCTGCATCACCAATTTCGACCCCTAAGTCACCACGTGCAATCATAATAACATCGGAGGCTTCAATAATTTCTTCAATATTATCCATAGCATCGGCGCGTTCTATTTTTGCAACGATATGCGCATAACCACCGGCCGCAATCATCAACTCACGACATTCGATAACATCTGCAGCTGTACGCGGAAATGAAATAGCTAAATAATCAGCTTTCATTTCAGCGGCCAATTTAATATCTACTTTGTCTTTTTCGGTTAAGGCTGCGGCAGACAAACCACCGCCTTGTTTGTTAACCCCTTTACGGTCTGACAGGTCACCACCAACAACAACACGACAATTAATTTTATTGCCATCAATCGAATCAACCCAAAGTACGATACGACCATCATCGAGTAATAAAGTATCACCACGAACAACATCGGTGGCTAATGTTTTATAACTACAACCCACTACTTCTTGAGTGCCATCATTAACACCCAAATCCATATCTAATGTAAAATCGGCACCCTCATCCAGAACAATTTTACCGTCTTTAAATTTTTCAATGCGAATCTTGGGGCCTTGCAAATCACATAACACGCCAATCTGACGACCATGAGCACGAGCCCGATTGCGTAAACGTTCAACGGTTTCTATATGTTCTTCTGGCGTACCATGAGAAAAATTAACGCGAACAACATCCACCCCTGCTTCGATAATTTTATCCAGCATCTTCGCATCGCGAGTTGCAGGACCAAGGGTCGCAATAATCTTCGTTCTTCTCATGTGTTTTTTTTATTTCTCTCTAATTTAAATTACGTTAAAATTAATTTAAAAGCGTTTACGCGAAGCTACTTCGCTCTTTCTTCTAAAATAGCAACAGCAGGTAACACCTTGCCTTCTAAAAATTCAAGAAAAGCACCACCACCTGTTGAGATGTAGGAGACTTTATCCGAAATATCATACTTATCGACTGCCGCCAAAGTATCACCACCGCCGGCAATTGAAAAAGCCGCAGACTCAGCAATCGCCATTGCAATGGCCTTAGTTCCTTCACCAAACTGATCGAATTCGAAAACACCGACCGGGCCGTTCCATACAATTGTACCGGCATTTTTAATCACTTCAGCTAATTCAGCTGCACTGTCAGGGCCAATATCAAAAATCAAATCATCATCAGCCACTTCATCTACATTTTTTAAGGTTGCTTCAGCTGTTTCGGCAAACTCTTTAGCACAAACCACATCCGTAGGAACGGGGATTGAACCACCTTTTGCTTCGGCTGCGGCTTTTAAGTCTTTCGCTGTTTGCACTAAATCTTCTTCATAAAGTGATTTACCAACATTGTGACCATCGGCTGCAATAAAAGTATTCGCAATGCCACCGCCAACAATCAGTTGGTCAACAATTTTAGACAAAGATTCCAAAACCGTTAATTTAGTTGAAACTTTCGAGCCACCCACGATTGCTACCATTGGGCGGGCAGGGTTATCAAGTGCCTTACCCAGTGCTTCTAATTCACCGGCCAGCAAAGGACCCGCACAAGCTGTGGATGCGAATTTAGCAACACCGTGCGTTGAAGCCTGGGCACGATGAGCTGTACCAAAAGCATCCATAACATAAACATCGCATAGCGCAGCATAGGCTTTCGATAAATCATCTTCGTTTTTCTTTTCGCCAACATTAAAACGAACATTTTCTAAAACAACAACATCGCCATTACTTAATTCTGGTGTTTTATCCAGGTAATCAGGAATTAATTTTACTTCTTTACCTAAAGCGCCACTTAAGTAGTTAACAACAGGTGATAAAGAAAACTCAGCCGCAGATTCGCCTTCAGTCGGACGACCTAAATGAGACATCAACATAACCTGCGCACCAGCTTCAATACAATGCTTGATAGTTGGCAAAGATGCTTCAATACGCTTGGCACTTGAAACCTTACCGTCTTTAATCGGCACGTTTAAATCCTGGCGAATAAGAACACGTTTACCGGCAAGATCGAGATCAGTCATTTTAATTACAGACATTAATTACTCCTGAATTCTTTTTAATATATTAATTTTTTTAAAACTGTTTGGTAAATTATTTTTTTAAATAACTTAACGAATAATTTTAAAGATTGCCGCGCTATCGCTCGCAATGACAACTTCTTGTTTTAAATTTTCTGTGTAACCACAAAATTACAAAAGAGGAATTAAGCGAGAGATTTTGTTCACTGGGAAGGCGCCGGCTGATTTTGAAAACGGAGTGTGCGAATAGCACATGAGTATTTCAAAATCAGACGAGCAACGCCCCCAGAGGACAAAAGATCCGCTTAATTAGCGGCTACGTGTTCTACGAATCTCATCATGTTGCAGGTGTAACCGTACTCATTATCGTACCAGGAAACAACTTTAACGAATGTGCTATCCAGAGCAATACCTGCTTCTGCATCAAAGATTGATGAGAAACCAACACCACGGAAGTCAGTTGAAACAACTTTTTCGTCTGTGTAGGCTAAAGTACGGCTCATGTCGCCAGATTCTGACGCGGCTTTCATTGCTTTACAGATATCGTCGTATGAAGCTTCTTTATTTAATTCAACGGTTAAATCAACAACTGATACGTCAGCTGAAGGGATGCGGAAAGCCATACCCGTTAATTTGCCGTTAAGTTCTGGAAGTACAACACCTACTGCTTTAGCAGCACCAGTAGAAGATGGAATGATGTTTTCAAATACACCACGACCACCGCGCCAATCTTTCATTGATGGACCATCAACTGTTTTTTGAGTTGCAGTAGAAGCATGAACTGTAGTCATCAAACCACGCTTGATTCCCCAAGTATCATTTAACACTTTAGCAACAGGAGCTAAGCAGTTAGTTGTGCAAGATGCAGCTGAAACAATTTTTTGACCTGCGTATTCATTATGGTTAACGCCATAAACAAACATTGGTGTACCGTCTTTAGATGGTGCAGATTGAACAACTTTACCTGCGCCTGCATCGATGTGTTTTTGGCAAGACTCTTCAGTTAAGAAGAAACCAGTACAATCGATAACGATGTCTGCTTTAACGTCGCCCCATTTAAGGTCCGCTGGATCACGTTCTGCTGTTAAACGAATTTTTTTACCGTTAACAATTAACGCGCCTGCTTCGTGAGCAATTTCACCGTCAAAACGACCGTGAACTGAATCGTACTTAAGCATGTATGCTAAGTAGTCAGCATCTAATAAATCATTGATGCCAACAATTTCGATGTCTTTAAATTCTTTATATACAGCACGGAATACCATGCGACCAATACGGCCAAAACCGTTAATACCGACTTTAATTGTCATTGTTAAATCTCCTGAAAGTTTTGTTCTAAATTTATAGTTTTAAAAATTATCGTCATTCACATTACGTAAATGACGATTGAATAATCACCCATTTAATAATTATTTAGTAACGCTGTCGATTGCTTTACCAACATTTTCAGCGGTTATGCCGAAGTGTTTAAATAATTCTGGGGCTGGAGCGGATTCACCAAAGCTAGACATGCCAACAACTGCACCATTCAAGCCAACGTATTTCCACCATGCATCCATAATGGCAGCTTCAACCGCAACACGCGCAGTCACTGCTTTAGGTAATACTGATTCTTTGTAGGCATCATCTTGTGCTTCAAATACTTCCACACAGGGCATTGATACAACACGAACTTTCTTAGAAGAAGCTTCTGCTGCTTCCATCGCAAGTGAAACTTCAGAACCGGTTGCAATTACGATTGCATCTGGCGTGCCGTCTGTATCTTTAAGGATGTAACCACCTTTAGCGATGTTAGCAATAGTTGCTACATCACGTGTTTGGAAAGGCAGGCCTTGACGAGAATAAATAAGAACCGAAGGACGTGCTTTATTTTCAATTGCATCTTTCCAGGATACGGCAGTTTCAACCGTATCACATGGACGCCATACGGCCATGTTAGGAATCATACGTAATGTAGGAATTTGTTCTACCGCTTGATGCGTTGGACCATCTTCACCAAGACCAATTGAGTCATGTGTGTAAACGAAGATACTGCGAATTTTCATTAATGCTGCCATACGTAATGCATTACGTGCGTACTCAGAGAACATTAAGAACGTTGCACCATAAGGCATTAAACCGCCATGCAGTGTTACACCATTCATGATTGCGCTCATACCAAATTCACGTACACCGTATGAAACATAGTTGCCTGCAAAATTCATATCTGCTGAACCATTGTTATCATTAATACGTACGCTTGCAGCGTTAAACGTATTGTTTGAAGGTGTTAAATCCGCAGAGCCACCAAGGAATTCAGGAAGCATTGGTGCTAAACCATCAAGTGCACCTTTAGATGCAACACGTGTTGCTGGAGATTCTGCTTTATCGTTTACTGAAGCAATAAATTTATCGGCTTCTGCGGTAAAGTTTGCAGGTAAGTCACCGGCCATGCGGCGTGTGAATTCTGCTGCTTCTGTTGGGAAGGCTTTTTCATATGCTGCGAATTTTTTGTTCCATGCGGCTTCTGCTGTTTTGCCTGCTTCTTTCGCATCCCAACCTTTATATACTTCTTCTGGAATAACGAATGGTTCATGATCCCAACCTAAATTTTTACGTGTTGCTGCAATTTCATCAGCACCTAATGCTTCACCATGAACGTGGTGACCACCTTCTTTGTTTGGTGCGCCTTTACCAATCACTGTTTTACAGCAAATTAATGTAGGTTTCGCTGTTTCAGCTTTAGCTTGTTCCGTTGCTTTTTTGATTGCGTCAGCGTCATGGCCATCAACGCTGATTACTTGCCAGCCGTAAGCTTCAAAACGCTTAGGTGTATCATCTGCGAACCAACCATCAACGTTACCGTCGATAGAAATATTGTTGTCATCGTAGAAGCAGATTAATTTACCCAGGCCAAAAGAACCGGCAAGTGAACATGCTTCATGTGAGATACCTTCCATTAAGCAACCATCGCCTAAGAAAACGTAAGTGTTGTGATCAACAATTTCGTGGCCGTCTTTATTAAACTGTGCAGCCATTACTTTTTCTGCTAATGCCATACCAACCGCATTAGTAATACCCTGACCTAATGGGCCAGTCGTTGTTTCGATACCAGCGGTGTAACCGTATTCAGGGTGACCCGGTGTTTTAGAATGGAGTTTACGGAAAGATTTTAAATCGTCGATTGAAAGGTCATATCCAGTCAGGTGTAAAATAGAATAAGGCATCATTGATGCGTGGCCGTTAGACATAACAAAGCGGTCACGGTCAGCCCAGTCAGGGTTAGTTGGATTATGCTTCATAAAGTCGTTATAAAGTACTTCGGCAATATCAGCCATGCCCATTGGAGCGCCTGGATGACCTGAGTTAGGAATTTGCACTGCATCCATTGTTAATGCACGGATGGCATTCGCTAGTTCTGTACGTGATGACATATAAATGTCTCCCTTCATAAGTTTAAAATCAAAAATATCGTATTCGTTTAACATGGCAAGAGCGTTTACATTGCTGTAAAAATTTAAGCGAATAGCTCTTCCACCTGGTCTGTATTTACAAACCAGTCTTTAATTAATTTGATAATATCCAATTATCTTTTGGGCGTTTAAAGCGATGCCCGCAGCCCGTCATTTACGTGTAAGCGGCTCAGGAAATTAAGCCAAACCAGCAAACCCTGCAAATTGAGCCGGCAATTTTCCCATTTATGCCCCATGACAGCAAGCCCAAATAGGCTTAGATCTCAAATAAGTGGAAAATAACGACCTATATATAAGGAGTATTAAGGCTTGGATAAGGGGGGTTAATCTGGTGCAAACGGAGGCTGAATGGGTATTTTGCTTAACCCCAGCGGCACGGTGAAAAGATATTTATGATTAAACAGGCTGGACGCGCCCTGTCTAAAGCCAATTTGCTGGCCTTAATTTAAACATTTTTTTATCGCTTAGCCCGCCGTATTATTGAGAGTTATTAAATATAACTCGAATGTATGCTTCAGTACAACCGTGGTTAAATTATTTACTTAATAATCAGCATGTTACTCATCAATCCACTTAATGGAACAGCCCATACTCGGAGTTTGCTCTTTTGGCCCATGGCCGGTCTGTGCTACCTGCTTCATGGCGGCAAATAAATCCCGTTTTACATCCCCTTCAGCGGTCTCTTTGCGGCTCGCATCCAGACGACCACGGTATTGCAGTTCCAGTTTTGCGTTGTAACCGAAAAAATCAGGGGTACAAACCGCACCATAGGCTTTGGCAACCTGCTGAGTTTTATCTAACAGGTAAGGGAAGGAAAACCCCGCACTGTCGGCTATTTTTTGCATATTTTCGAAAGAATCTTCTTCGTACTGGCTAGGGTCATTCGACATAATGGCGACGCTATTGATGCCTAAGCTTTTTAACTCTAAGGTATCCCGCACTATTCGCTCAAGAATCGCTTTTACATAGGGGCAATGGTTGCAAATAAACATTATAAGCAGGCCTTTTTCGCCCGCACAATCTTTTAAGCTCCAAATTTTGCCGTCTACGCCCGGCAAAGAAAAATCAATTGCCGGTAAATCAAAATCGCATACGGGGGTTTCAAGACTTACCATAAGATATCTCCTAATGTTTAAAAGTGTAAATTCGCTGGCACACAATAAACGTTCCGTTTACAATTTTCCAATGAAAGATCTTGTCAGCATTTGTTTTGAGTCCGAATTTCTTGCCCTGGTAGCGGCAAAGTTTGCGCAAAAAAACGCCTTAAATATCAGTACATTGGACGAGGCATCAAGTGACTTTATTCTTTACTATAAAGAGGATATTACCGAACTAATTGACCGGCAGGCGAACACCGCTATTCATGTGGATTTTATCTCTGGCAGCCTGGCACACCGTCGAAAATACGGTGGCGGCCAGGGTCAGGCAATTGCAAAAGCGATTGGCATAAAAAAATACAGGCTGCCCTTGAGTGTACTCGATGTGACCGCCGGACTGGCTAAAGATGCCTTTGTTCTGGCCTGTTTAGGCTGCAGCGTTAAGATGATTGAACGCAATCCGATTGTTGCCGAGCTGGTCAACACCGCACTAAAGCTTGCTGAAAATAATGATAATTTTGAGGATATTAAACAGCAGGGATTTAGCCTGCTACAAACAGATGCAGTGGATTATCTCAAAAAGCTTGATACAAAATCGAATAGCCACTACCCCGACATTATTTACCTCGACCCGATGTATCCGCAAAGAAAAAAATCGGCTTCGGTTAGAAAAAACATGCAAATATTACAAAAATTACTTAGCCATAAAGAAAATACACAGCCAGATGAAACCGAATTGTTTAACCTCGCCTTAAAATTTGCCCGCAAACGTGTGGTGGTGAAGCGGCCTAAAACTGCGCCGACACTCACCGACAAAATCCCCAGCATGAGTATCCAAAGCAAGATCACCCGCTATGATGTTTATGTTTTAACCTAAAAATTTGCAACATATTCTGCATATAAATTTTGACATCATCTACATAAGCACTATAATCTCCTGAACAGCGCCGATTTGAATTCAGATTGCGGGCGCTTAATAAGTACGGCTAAAGCGGCGCACCTGAATAGACCAGGTCCAAATACTAAATACCGCTTTAGTCATCGCTAAAGCGGTTTTTTAATGTAAGGAAATAATAAAATGAGTGAATACCTTTTTACATCCGAATCTGTTTCTGAAGGCCATCCAGATAAAATAGCCGACCAGATTTCTGATGGTGTACTCGATGCCATCCTGGCACAGGATAAAAAAGCACGGGTTGCCTGTGAAACCATGATTAATACCGGCATGGTGGTTTTAGCAGGTGAAATAACAACCAGTGCTTATGTAGATATGCAACAAGTGGTGCGCGATACCATCAAGGAAATTGGTTATAACAGCTCGGAAATGGGCTTTGATTATGGCTCTTGTGCCGTCTTAACCAGTATTGACAAACAATCGGCTGACATTGCCATGGGCGTTGACGAAGCCGAAGACGATGACAAAGAACAAGGCGCCGGTGACCAGGGTTTAATGTTTGGCTATGCCAGCAATGAAACCGATGTTCTTATGCCTGCGCCAATTACCTTTGCCCACCGGTTGGTGAAACGCCAGGCCGAAGTACGCAAAAATGGCACCCTGCCCTGGTTACGCCCAGACGCAAAAAGCCAGGTGACTTTCCGTTATGAAAATCATAAACCAGTGGGTATTGATGCGGTTGTGTTATCCACCCAGCATGATGATGATATCGACAACAAAGCTCTCCACGAAGCGGTAATGGAAGAAATTATTAAACCAGTTCTACCGGCTGAATGGCTAAACAAAGACACCGACTTTTTTATTAACCCAACCGGCCGTTTTGTTATTGGTGGCCCGGTAGGCGATTGCGGCTTAACCGGTCGTAAAATTATTGTGGATACCTACGGCGGTATGGCTCGACACGGTGGCGGTGCTTTCTCTGGAAAGGATCCATCAAAAGTAGATCGTTCAGCTGCCTATGCAGGCCGTTATGTAGCAAAAAATATCGTTGCAGCAGGCTTGGCTGAACGTTGCGAAATTCAGGTTTCGTACGCCATTGGTGTAGCCCACCCAACTTCTATCAGTGTTGAAACATTTGGCACTGGTAAAATAGCGGATGCCCGCATTGTAGAGCTGGTACGCGAACATTTTGACTTACGCCCACGCGGTATCGTGCATATGCTCGACTTACTGCAACCGATATATCAAAAAACGGCTGCCTATGGTCATTTTGGCCGAGAAGATATCGACGTAAGCTGGGAACGCACCGATAAAGCCGACGCGCTGAAGGCTGCGGCGGGGGTATAGAAAGTCAAAGGACATTAACCACAACGGACACGAAGGACACAACGAAAAGAATTATTAATATTAAGCTTTGTCATTGCAAATGATAAGTTCTTGAATTACTAAATTTTCGTCATGTCGGTTGTGGTTAAAAAAATATATTTTCCAAATAGCACGAAGCATATAAACGTACTATAATTAGACTTCTAATTTCTACTGTCCTTTTTGAGGGGCGCTGCAGCGGAATTTAATTTTCGTCAGGCTCGAAAAAGGCAGATCCATTTACTGGATAAACGGCGCTCATTCCACTTTAAACAATTAAAGGAGAATGATGATGAACGCTGTTCCAGAATCATTTGCAGACTATAAAGTTGCCGACATTTCACTTGCTGAATGGGGCCACAAAGAAATCAAAATTGCCGAAACTGAAATGCCAGGGCTAATGGCACTTCGTGAAGAATTTGGCAAAGCTCAACCCCTCGCCGGCTGCCGCATTATGGGCAGTATCCACATGACTATCCAAACCGCTGTACTTATTGAAACCCTGATTGCGCTTGGTGCCGAAGTTCGTTGGGTGTCCTGTAATATTTTTTCAACCCAGGACCATGCTGCAGCGGCCATTGCCGATCAAGGCATTCCTGTGTTTGCCTGGAAAGGTGAAACAATCGAAGAATACTGGTGGTGTACCGAGCAAGCCTTATTATGGCCTGATGGAAAATTACCAAATATGATCCTCGATGACGGTGGCGATGCAACACTACTGGTTCACAAAGGTGTTGAGTTTGAAAAAGCAGGTGCCATTCCAGCAACCAAAGCGGATGATAACGAAGAATATGCCGCCATTCTTGATGTACTACGTCGTACTATTAAAGACGGTTCAACACACTGGCAAGATACTGCTGGCAGTGTGAAAGGCGTAACAGAAGAAACCACCACCGGTGTGCATCGTTTATATGAAATGCAGGATCGAGGTGAATTACTTTTCCCTGCGATGAATGTCAATGATTCGGCAACAAAATCTAAATTCGATAATTTATACGGTTGCCGTGAATCTTTAATTGATAGTATTAAACGTGCAACCGATGTAATGATTGCAGGCAAGATTGCCGTTGTTTTAGGTTACGGTGATGTGGGCAAAGGCTGTGCACAAGCATTTAAAGGTATGGGCGCCACCGTTTGGGTTACCGAAATTGACCCTATCTGTGCATTGCAAGCAGCAATGGAAGGCTACCGTGTTGTTGATATGAATGAAGCCTGTAAATCAGGTGATATTTTTGTTACCACGACCGGTAATGCAAAAATCATTACCCATGACCACATGCAAGCCATGAAAAACGAAGCTATTGTTTGTAATATCGGTCATTTCGATTCAGAAATTGATATTGCATCACTTGAAAAATATGAATGGTCTGAAATTAAACCACAAGTCGATCACGTTATCTTCCCTGACGGCAAACGTATTATTATGTTAGCTAAAGGACGTTTAGTTAACCTGGGTTGTGCAACCGGCCATCCAAGCTTTGTTATGTCAGCGTCGTTTACTAACCAGGTAATGGCGCAAATGGAATTTTACACCAACGCTGATAGTTATAAAAATGAAGTATATATCTTGCCGAAGATTCTTGATGAAAAAGTAGCGCGCTTGCATCTAACAAAAATTGGTGCATATTTAACAACGCTTACTAAAGATCAGGCTGAATACATTAATGTGCCGGTTGATGGACCTTATAAACCTGAGCATTATCGTTATTAATTAAAAAACATTAACCACAACGGACACTACAAGCACAACGAAAAAAAACATAAAGATTAAATAGTTATACGGGATAACAGCTAAGTTATGATATCTCTATGCTATCTTTTTCGTTGCGTCCTTCGTGTCAGTTGTGGTTAAAAAAGGTTTTAATAATGGAATCACAAAAAAAACATCCTAAAAATTTTAGCTTTGAGTTTTTTCCACCCAAGACACCCGAAGGTGCCGAAAAACTTAAAGTTGTTCGCTCTGAACTCGGCAAGCTTAAGCCTAAATACTTCTCGGTGACTTTTGGTGCTGGCGGTAGTACCCAGGACGGTACGATGGACACGGTGCTCGATATACAAAAAGCCGGTTTTAATGCTGCCCCGCATATATCCTGTATGGGAACGAGTAAAGAAATTATTGTTAGTTTACTTGAGCAATATAAAGATAATGGCATTAAGCAACTGGTTGTTTTAAGAGGCGATATGCCTTCGGGTACGGGCTCCGGTAGCCATGGCGATTTTAGTTATGCCAACGAACTGGTTGGCTTTATCCGCGATAAGTATAATGACCATTTTCATATTGAAGTAGCTGCCTACCCGGAGTTTCATCCACAGGCACCCAGTGCAGATGCCGACCTTGAAAACTTCAAACGAAAAGTTGAAGCCGGTGCAAACAGTGCCATCACGCAGTACTTTTTTAACCCTGATGCTTATTATAATTTTGTCGATTCCTGTGAGAAACGCGGCTTATCTATTCCAATTATGCCGGGTATTATGCCGATTACTAACTACACCCAGTTAGCACGTTTTTCGGATATGTGTGGTTCGGAAATTCCACGTTGGATCCGCAAACGTTTAGAAAGTTACGGTGATGATAAAGACTCAATTAAATTATTTGGTGAAGAAGTTATAACAAAACTTTGTGAGCAATTACTTGCTGCCGGTGCACCTGGCCTGCATTTTTACACCATGAATCAAACTGCAGCCACAGCAAAACTTTGGAATAATCTGAATTTATCTGAAATTTAAGCTTATTTAAATAAGCTGAGCTCGGGATAATAAATTCTGTGGTTCTCCAATGGACAGGAAACTGGATTAATGGATTTTAATAATTTATTTTTCTTATTCCGATTTCAGGTTAAATAATAAATTTAAAATGCGTATTCCCAGAATATATGTCGACACAGCCTTAAATACAGGTTTAGTTATTACTTTACCCATCGAAGCACATCGCCATGCTGTTAATGTGCTTCGGCTTAAGAAAAGTAATAATCTTGTTTTATTTAATGGCCGGGGTTGCGAATACCTTTCACAAATAAGCAGCATCGATAAAAAACAAACCCATGTTATCATCCTACAAGAACAGCAGGACAAAACGGTTTCACCACTTAAAATTGAACTTGGCTTATGTTTAATCAAGAACGATAAATTTGATTTTGCTTTACAAAAATCTGTCGAACTTGGGGTAAATAGTATTACCCCGTTAATGGCTAAACGCTCAACAATAAAGCTTGATGCTAAACGAGAAATAAAAAGACAAGCTCATTGGCAGGGAATTATTCAAAGTGCCTGCGAGCAATCGGGTCGTAATATTTTACCTGAGCTCAAGCCTGTTCATTGCATTGCCGACTGGTTAAGCTCTTCGACAATAGCCGGTATTGTTTTCGAACCAACAGCAAACCAACCACTCGCGTCTATAGGTGCATGCAAAGAACTTAGAGTTATTATTGGCCCGGAAGGTGGCTTTACGGAATTGGAATTAAATACAATTTGCCAACACGGCTTTAATAAAATAAAACTTGGGCCACGTGTTTTACGCGCAGAAACAGCAGCAATAACCGCAATAACATCGTTACAGTTATTGTGGGGCGATTTAAATATCTAATCTCAACTTATTTAATGAATATTGAGTATCCGATTCTCTAAATCATCAATATCTGGAATAATAACTTCCTGCCCATTGAAATTTGCTATTTCAGCAATCGACTGTCTTTTACCCGGCAATGTTTCTATCGTGGATATATCGCTATCATGAATAACGCCTAGGCGGGGAATACCTTGCGTAACAATGCCAATATACGGAACATTGGGGTTGCCATTTAAGGTATTTAAAATAGCAATACGTGTGCCTTCCATATTTGGCTTAGCATTGTCGTTCGAAATGGTCGCAATTTCCAGTGAGATAAGCGGCACAAGACGTTCACGCCAGCCTATCCGGCCTAAAAACCAGGCAGGCGAACCTTCTAATGGCTCTGGCTGAACATAGCCAATCACTTCAGCAACGGCTGCATTGGGTAATAAGATTGTTTCTTCAGATAAAGATATCATCAAACAATGAATAACATCAGCATGACTCTCTTCTGCTTTTGCTATTTGTTTTCGGCCAGGATCAATATATGTTACATCACCCATGGTTTTCTCCAATGATTGCTTTCAATGTTGTCATTAATCTATACGTAAATAGTCATACAATTTTTCAGCCAGTTTTGCGGGTGCGGCCGTAAAACTCGATAAATTCTTTTTCTCTATCGTCTCGGGCATACTACTTATAACACAGCTTTCTGCTGATTGTGTCCAGACCATGGAGCCTTTGGCATGTAATAGTTCACAACCTTTAAGCCCATCATCGCCCATGCCACTAAAGATAATGGCACCGAGTCCCTTACCATAGCGCATCAACATATCTTCAAGTACCATATTAATAGATGGTGAATACTGCTGTTCATGTGTAATAGGTTCCAATTCAATTGCACCTATCGGATTAACAACCAGTCTTGTATTTACCGGTGTGACAATCACTTCTTTATGTCGAATCACATGCCCGGCTGACGGTGTTAATACTTTGTAATCGGTAATTTGATTAAGTTGCTCGGCAAGTATACTTATAAAGTTAGCCCCTAAGTGCTGGGTTAAAACAAAGGCTACGGGCAAATCCGCCGGAAGAGCTTTAAAAAATTCTTTTACTGCATCGGGACCACCTAACGATGCACCAAGTACCCAAACATTTTTGGCCAGTCCCTTATCAGGCTTAACAACAACCGTTTTAGCTTTATTTTTACCAAAAATTTTACTTTGTGAAGACGTATTATAATGCTCAGCATAGGTTTTTTCTTCTATCGAATGCTGTCCAACAGCATTTGATATTTTTTTTAGTAACTTACCATACCATCGAGCCAAAACATGTGGCTCATTCAGGGTTAAAACTGAAACATCATTAAAGATAATTGGAATAGTATGGTTATCCAGCAGGCTATCCAGAATATCGTCATAATCACCGTGTTCATCAAGATCCAGCAAGATGACATCGACATTGAGTGTTTCCAGTTTACCTAAAAATGTGAGCGTTAGCGGGTCATCAATAACAACATTTAAGCCAACATTTTCTAGAGCTTCTTTTAATTGATTTCTTTGTGATACAGAATTTGAAATTACTGCGATACGAATCTGACTTAATTCCTGAGAGAGCATAGAGGAAGACATTGAAGATATTTCCCGTTGCCCTATTTCGTATGTACCGGATATATTCATTCTAATGTCACAACTTAATTGTCGACATTAAGTAATGACTGAATGTTTTCTAATAATTCAGCTTCATTATAGGGTTTCCCCATATACATATTTACACCGATGTTCATTGCCCGGTCTCGATGCTTCTGGCCCGTGCGAGAGGTAATCATAATAATAGGAATATCTTTTAAGCGTTCATCATTACGCATATTAATGGCTAATTCAAAACCGTCCATACGCGGCATTTCAACATCGAGCAACATAACATCGGGAGTCATGTCTAATAATTGCGTTAGTGCATCAACACCATCTTTTGCCTGTATAACATCAAGTTCATTTCGTTCTAGGAATCTTGAAGTTACTTTACGTACAGTAATGGAATCATCAACAACCATTACTATTGGTGCTTTATCTTCTTCTACTTCCGGCACTATATCTTCAATTGCTGTTGCAGCCTCAAGATATTTTGACTCTGATTCTGTCAGTGCCAGTCTTATCAGTACACCAAGATCAAGAATCAAAACAACACGGCCATCACCCATAATGGTGGCTCCGGAAATACCACGTAAACTGCTTAATTGTGGACCGACGGGTTTAATAACAATTTCACGACTGCCGACTAAGCCTTCAATATGCAATGCCGCTCTAAAATTGCCACTGCGCACCATCAACAAGGCTGCTTTATTTCCTTCACCGGGTAAACCAGGTTTAACACCATCCATTAACTGGCCCAGGTGAATATAATGAAATTCTTCATCAATCCAGCTATAGGTAGCATCTTTGCTTGCCTGTAATTCGGCCAGTGTTTCATGCGAAACCCGCTCAACGCCTTCAACACTTAATAGTGGTACAGCATACATACTATCGCCAACATATATCATTAATGCCCGACTAACCGCGAGTGATAAAGGCATACTTACCGTAAATGTTGTACCTTCACCTTTAGCGGTGTCGATGTTCAAGACACCACCTAACTGTTTAATTTCGTTATTCACAACGTCCATGCCTACGCCACGGCCAGCAATCTGGGTAATTTCATCTGCTGTACTAAAACCAGATTCTAATATCAAATCTAGTAGTAATTTCTCTGATACTTCAGCATTTTCTTTTATTAAACCTTTTTCAATGGCCTTGCTTTTAATAGCATCAAAATCGATACCAGCGCCATCATCCTTAATTTGAATAACAACATCACCACCTTCACGACTCATAGAAAACAGTAAATGTCCTTCTTCAGACTTAGTCGCTGCTATGCGTTCTTCAGGCATTTCGATACCATGTGCAATGGCATTTCTTATCATATGCTCAATCGCTGGCATCATACGTTCCACAATGGAACGATCTAATTCCATTTCAACACCATCAAATTCAATGGATGTTTGCTTTCCAACTTCGCTACTTGTTTGTCTTACTATACGTTTAAGCCGGTTCACCTGTTTGTCAAATGGAACCAGGCGAGTACTCATTAAGCCTTCTTGTAGTTCAGTATTTACTCGAGACTGCTGAACCAGTAATGTTTCCGACTCCCGGTTGAGGCTGGATAAAATACTACGCAAACTATCAATATCATTCATGCTTTCAAGCATTGACCTCGATATTTGCTGCATTTGTGTAAACCGATCAAATTCAAGTGGGTCAAAGTGTTCGTGCTGAGAAGAAAATGCCTCTTCTTTACGTGTTTGAATTTGTGCTTCTGTTTCAATTTCGAAGGTACGTAGCTGCCCTCTAAAACGTTCGACCGTTTCGTCAAGCTCCTGCAAATTAAAACGGAATGAGTTCACTTGTTGTTCAAGTCGCGAACGATAAATACTGACTTCACCGGCAAAATTCACCAGGTTATCAAGTGTATCAGCTCGTACCCGTACCTGATCGGCAGGTGCGGTCTTTTGAGGAACGGGTTGTTCTGCTTCAAATAACAACAGTTCGTCACTCTCAGATTCAGTATCTGGATCAGCAGAGGACAATTCAAAAGAGTCCGAGTCACTTTTATCTAACCCAATTTTGCTACTTTCCTTGCCCGTATCTTCAACCGGCGTATCTTCAGCCGACATATCTAAAACAACGGTATTATCAGAAGATACATTATCAAGCTCTTCCGCTAAGTTTGTTAATTCTTCGGTTAGCTCTATAGACAGGTTATTGGCTTCGGCTGTTTCATCAGCCTCCGGCTCATCACTATCAGTTCTAACTGACTCAATTTCAATCGTTAAATCATTGCTATCATCCAGGCCATTATCACTGTCATCAAGGATAATTGCTTCATCAGAATTATCGTCACTTAAATCTATTTTATTCAGATTTTCTTCACCACTATCAACAACAAGTTCTTCAGAGTCAGCGTCTTCAATGTTATTACTACCATGGGCAGCCAAAACATTATCAATTTGATCGATAACCGATTGACCAGAAGTTAATGGTTTATGTGCTTTTAACTGCTCCAGCATATCGATAAGACTATCTTGTGCCGCATGCAGAACATTAAAGACATCAGCATTCGTGCTCAATCTGCCATCAACAATATTTGTTATTAACGACTCCATTCGATGACTTAAATCGCCAATCGCGGTAACACCAGACATTCTTGCACCACCTTTTAAGGTATGTAGCTGGCGTTGTAAGGCATCTATATGTTCTTTATTATCAGGCTCGTCCTTCCATGCATGTAAGGTATGTTCACTTTCATCTAAAATTTCGGTGCCTTCATCTATAAAGATTTCAAGTAATTCTTCATCATAGTTTTCTTCTAATTCAGATTCAGCTGAGACATCGCCTTCCTCAAGTACCGATGACACAGTTAAAGAATTGGTGCTACGTGTTGCAATCATATCCTGTAATGACTGCATTAAATTCTCAGTCCGAATGACGAGATCATTTGTCGTATACAGCTCAGCTACCTGCTCACCAAGTTGTGCACAAATAATATCGATACGATTAGCTGCATCTTCAAACAACTTAATACCATCACTTGATACCAGTAAATCTTCTGCCTGCAATAACTTAATATAGTATTCAAGTTGTAAACATAAATCAGATACGACCTGCACACCAGTTGTGCGCGCGCTACCCGTTAAGGTATGCAATGCTCTAAACAATGGTTCGGTCACATCATGAATATCTTTTGTATGCCAGTCACTAATGTATTTTCTTAAAACCATTAAGTGCGTTGCAACTTCCTTGCGATATATTTCTAGTAATACGCTATCAATTTTAGGCCGTTGAATTTTGTCAACGCTATCATCAAGCTTTGTTTCCAGCTCAGAGGTATTCACTGCAACAGAATCAAAGCGTGATAAATCCGGCTGAGGAATACTGACCGAAGAAATAGTTTCAGTTAATGGTGTAAATGATTCACCTCGACTCAATGAATCGGCGTGCTCCATTAAGGAGAAAATATGCTGATCAGGACGCTGCCCTGATTTGAGCAAACTATATAAGACTGGTAGTGCAAGCCTGCCTCGCTCGATTAAATCTAACAACTCAGGGATTGGCAAAATCGTTTTATCGATAACTCTATTAAGCATTCCTTCAAAAGCCCAGGCAAACTCTCCAAGGTCATTCGCACCAACAAGTCGACCACTTCCTTTTAAGGTATGGAAAGAGCGACGCATTTCTTTTAGCGGCTCATGGTTATCCAGATTAGTTTTCCATTCAGGCAGATATTTCGAAATATTTTCAAATTCTTCTTCTGCTTCTTCAAGGAATATTTCAAAAATTTCTTCATCTATTTCAATCGGTGCATAGGAAGTATCAACCACCATCTCGGTCGCAGCATATGCATCAGGAGGATTGCTTACCTTTATTTCAACATCATTCCCGTCAAAATCTAAGTTACTTATACTCTCATCAATGAATGGTGGTTTACCTGAAAAAAAATTTTCAAGCCCATCACGTGCCGACAACATAAATTTTTCAGTTTCATCAGTAAAATCTTCTTCATTATTAGCAATACGTTGAATAGTATCTTTCATCTCATTGCTGATTTTTAGTGCATCTTCTTTTTCTTCATTACTTAAATCACCACTGCTAATATTTTCAACAATACTGCCAATAACTTCAATAACCAGACTCGCTACATCACTACTATCTGGATCCATAAACCACAAACCAAGTGACTCATCCAAACGCTCAATAGGAATGCTTGTTGCACTCGAATCCAGTTCTAAATCCGGCTCTAGTGTTTCTGATTCACTATCGAAACCGGAAGATTCCTTAACATCATCGATGAGACTAGCTTCATGTTCATCTTCTATCTCTAAGCCTAAATCAATTTCTAGCGAATCTGTACTGAGCTCTAATTCTGGTTGTTCCAGATTCTGCACCGTATCAACTACAGAAGAATCCTCTGCAAATTTAGGCTGCTTTAAATCGGATATTGTTTCTGGCTCATCAAAAACTGGTTGCGATAAATCAGTAATCGTTTGCTCTACACTGTCGCTCGAAACATTGGTTTCTGATTCACCCTTAATTGAGGGTGCCTGTAGATTAATAACGGTATCATCCGTAGTCTCAATTAATAAACTCGGATCAATTGTAATAGCATCCTGACTTGCGCCAGGATCCCGTACTGTTGGCTTATCGACATCCAGTAATTGACCGAGTTGTTCTAAACTCGCTGCTGCCACATTTAAAATAGCGGTTGGTTCACCCCAACTATCTACAAGAGATTCCATATAATATTCAATACTGCTGATTGCATCAGCAAGATAATCGAGTGTCTCTGGTTCAGGAATTGTTTTCGATGGAATAAGGTTATATTCAATATATTTTTTACAATCGAGCATTAAATTTGCCGCACGCTCCAGTTGCAATATATTCAAACTACCTCGCACCTTATCCAATAAGTCGGGTACTGAATTTAGTACCTCAGGATGATTAAGCTGGCGACTAAATTCACTAACAGATTCTTTTACTGAAGCGATATCAATCTTGGCTTCTGCAATAACCGATTCAAGAAGTTTTCGTTCATCTGCAGATCTTGGTTGCTTCCTGCTTGACGATGAAGCTTGTTCAGACTCTGCAGCTTCAGGCTGTACAGTTGTTTCACTCATTGAATCAAAGGTATGCTCTAACTCAATAATGGTTGAAGCAATATCCATCAGCTCACTTTCAGTCGCAACTTTACTACCGTCGATCAAGCTGTCAATAACCTTGATTTCTTCAAGTAGACTTTTACGTTGAGGACCAAGACTGAGCATACCCAGGGTATCGGCCATGCTTGCTAGCTTCTCACTAACCGGCACTAATGTTTCGGTGTTATATTCCTCACTGCGCATAAAGATATCGAGAGAATCTTTTACTTGTTGCAGGTTTTCTCTGAGGACACCTGAAACGGTATCCATTAATTCCATATTGGGCGAGTTTAAATCTGCACGTGCTTTTTCAAGCGTTTTCGTGTCAGGCATAACATCAGCAAGTCTGAACGATTCTTTTATTTGTTTTGTTTTGTCTCCGTGAGTAGACGAACCAGCAATATAATAGAGTAAGTTTTTTAATAAGTCGTTTGGCGGGTCCAGCGCAAGCGCAACCTCGCCTCCATCGATAATGTTTTTTATACTACGGTCGACCTGACCAACCAGAGATTTAGTCGCAACACTTGTTTCAACGCCGCTATCTTTTAAGCTATCAATCAAGCCATCGGCAACCCACAATATACGACTCGTATTTTGCTCCTCTGAAACACTTCGCAGACTTTGCAATACATTCGAAATAATCTTAAGGCTTTTATCTACCTCTCTTCCCTTAAACCAGCCTAATAAACCCAGGTGAAATTGATGACGTTTTTCCGCCGCCAACTCAGCAATGTGCTTACCTATCTCGTTCTTCTCTTCCTGTTTAACCGCTGGCGCATTTATCTCTAAATCAGGGTTAAACAAGGCTGTCTCAGAAAGTAAAGCCTCACTACGTGCAGCACGCATATCATTAAACAAGGGTAATAGAACAATTGGGGTATCTTTTTGACCAACCTGTAATTTCTCCAGGTAGTCTGGTAATTGCAAACTGCCACGAATTAATACTTCGAACGCTTCATCTTTATTCTTAACATTATTATCGTGTATCGCATTAGCCAGCAGTTCCAGCTCTTCAGCAAATAGTGAAGCACCATAAATTTCAACCATTTGCAATGTGCCATAAACCTGATGCAGGTAATTAACACAAAATAGTATTTGAGATTCGTCACTTTGATCTTCTATATACGCTTCAAGTGAAGTACGTGCCTGCTTCATGGTTTCGTCTATTTCAGACTTAACCCAGTTTAGCGTATTAATATCCAGCTCGTTATTAACAGTCATACCACACTCAATTTATCGTTTTATTCGTAAGCTCGTTGAAATGCCAATGTCGATTGAAAGTTTAAACTTTCCATCTTTGGATGATTCCAGCCAAGCATTTCACCAGCGCCTAAAATTAATATTCCACCGACTTTCAAATAGTCTGCAAATGCATTTAACAACTTTATTCGCAATTCCTGGTCAAAGTAAATCATGACATTCTGACAAACAATAATATCAAAATCTGAAAATGGAAATGAATCCACATCCATCAGGTTTAATTTTGTAAAGCAAACCCTTTCTTTCAAATTATCATTTATTTTATATTTGTCTTTATTTTTTTTTGTAAAATAATAATTTAAATAATGTTCAGGTATATTGGTTAAGCGACTCTGCGGATAAAGACCTTCTCGCGCTGTTGCCAGAGCAGCCAAGCTTATGTCTGTAGCATGTATACCCTGACGATTATCAATATTGTTCATCGTGCAATAATGCTCAAACCACACGGCTAACGAATAGGGTTCTTCCCCCGTCGCACAACCGACGCTCCATACCTGTAAATCCAGCCTGTTATTATTTAACAGGTTATTTTTTTCTATATATTCTTTTTCTATTAACTGAAAAATACTTTCATCACGCCAGAAACGTGTTTCGTGTACGGTTAAGCGATCGACCAGTGTTTCCCACTCAACCTGGCCACAGCGTTTATCGTTCACAACATCAAAGTACTGCTGGTAATCGTCAATCTTTATCTCCCTCATCCGTATGGATAACTTCGATAATAGAAATGATTTCCTCATTTCAGAAATTCGTATGCCTGTTCGTAATTCAACAAGTTCAACCCACTTGCAAAATAAAGCCTCTCCCATTTCTGACATTTCTTCTAAATGCCAAGAAGTATTACTGACTGGCGCAGTGACCCTTTTTAAAGACGAATCAATATCTGTATCCGTTCCGTTAATTGGGTCTATATCCGTCATCACCAAATCTACACTGTTATATAACATTAATGTTTAAACTATCGCTAAAGCGCTGTCTATCAGCGACTTACTCAGGAAGTTTAAAGCCTGCAACTGAGCGACGTAGTTCATTCGCTAATTCAGCCAGGTTACCAATCGACGCTGCTGTTTCATTGGTACCCGCAGAAGTTTGTGTGGTTATCTCTTGAATAACGTTCATGGTGTCTGAAATATTAGATGCCGCATTCGCCTGTTGTGAAGCTGACTCTGAAATATTTCGAATCAAGTCCGCCAAATGTTCTGATACTGATTCGATTTGCTCAAGTGCCTGCCCCGCATCCTGCGCCAGTTGCGCACCCGATACCACGCCCGCTGTACTTTGTTCCATTGAAGCCACCGCTTCTTTGGTGTCTGATTGAATACCTTTAACCAGTGCCTCGATTTGTTTTGTTGCATCAGCGGAACGTTCCGCAAGCCGCTGAACCTCATCCGCAACAACCGCGAAACCACGACCAGCATCGCCCGCCATTGCCGCTTGAATCGCCGCGTTTAATGCCAGAATATTTGTTTGTTCGGCGATATCGTTAATCAGTTCAACAATATCTCCAATTTCCTGCGAGCTTTCGCCGAGTCGTTTAATTCGTTTGGATGTTTCCTGAATCGTTTCTCGAATGCTGTCCATACCGTTAATGGTTTTTTGTACTGCATCCGAGCCACTGTTCGCCATATCAACCGACCGACGTGCCTCGTCTGCAAGCTCACTCGCATGCGTTGATACACCCTCAATCGATACAGCCATTTCATTAATCGCGGTACTCGCACCGGTAATTTGTTGCGCCTGATGGTCACTCGCCTCGGCAAGGTGCATCGCCGTTGCCTGCGTCTGTTGCGCCGCCGATGATACTTGCAAGGTTGTTTCGTTGATCGCTGATACCAATGAACGCAATGCATCAATCGCATAGTTAATAGAGTCTGCGATTGCACCCGTTATATCTTCGGTAACAGTTGCCATTACGGTTAAATCGCCATCCGCTAAATCACCCATTTCATCCAGCAAACGCAAAATCGCCTCCTGGTTAGCAGTATTGGTTTCTTCTTCAAGTTGACGCTGTCCTTCAGATGCTTCGAGAGTCATTTTAGAGTCACGCCAGTAAACAAAACCAAGCGCAAAGGCAAACAGTAACGCTAAAATACCAAACACGGAGGCTGCTTTTGTGGTCCAGCGTTTATCAATAATTCGTTGATAACTTGCATCGACTTCTTTAATTTTTGCATGGATAGCTGCACTTGTTTCAAGAACTTCTTCAGCAGAAGCTGATACCTGAAACATCTCTGGTGAACGTTCTAAAATTGCACCTACCTGGTTTCGAATTTTGTAGAACTGCTTTGCAACATTTTGCAGTTTTCTGCGAGCCTTAGGTTCGATAATTTTTTGAATCCGTAAATTTGGATTACCGCGCAGCATGTCCTGCACAACACGACCAAATAATGCCGCGTCTCGCCCAAACCTGTCGGCAGCCGTTACCGCTTCTTCACCACCTTCAAGTACCTTACCGACATTACTTGAAATACGCTGAGTTAACATTAACTGACGTGTTGCAATATAAACCTGGTACGGAGGTGCTTTTTGCTTGGCCATGGTATCAACAACCACATCCGACAAAGCAAGCAATGATGGAATTTTTTCGTTGATACCCTGAATGTAGGAGCGGATGGTATTAACCACTTCTCGACGTTCTAAAATAATATCAACATTTTCCCGATAGCCTTTCCATAGTGCAGCCAGCTCGATTAATGGCGTCATTGCTTTATTTTCATCTGCCGCACTCACCTGTTGCTGATATTCCAGAATATCCTGAAACGCATCACGTGCTTTGGCCAATAATGGGAAGGCAGTTAAATCACCCCGGGCAGATTGTGATGTTAGTTTCGCGATTTCCTGAGATATCACCCGTTGGTCACCAATTTTACTGATGTAAATTTTATCAAGGTTCGTTTCTTTTGAAACGTAAATATAGGTAACACCCAATGCAATCACTGAAACAATCAGAAATGCAAATAAGACAAGCATAATACGATCAGTCGACATGCCCGCCAGGCTATTTTTGCTTCCTGTTTTCATTTTAAACTCCTGAGTACAATTAATTTAATTTTTATTAATAAACAAATTTTAAGTAAGCCAGATTTGCTCTAAATACGTGCTGCAATATTTAAAAAGTCACTGCTTTGCGCAAGTTCTGCCACACTAAAAACGCCCCATTCGACTTCGTTTTGCACAAACGAGCCCTTTAAATATGTTTTTAACTTTTCCGAGGCATCCGGTAAATTTTTACTATGTTCTTCTGTAAAAAAATGACGCATACCATAAACTTCGTCAACTAATAAACCGGAACTTAATTCACCGCGTTGAATAACAATGACTCGAGAAGTCTTATTTATGCGTAATGCTTCATCATTCACAAAACGATTCAGATCCATTATTGGTAACAAATTACCCCGTATATTCGCCAAGCCTTTAACCCAGGTCAATGCACTCGGTACTTTCGTAATACTGGGGTACTTTAAAATTTCATTAACTTCGCTCATTGTCACCAACAAGCGAACATTTCCAATACGAAAACCGACGCCCGACCAGGTTCTACGCACTTCCACTTTTTGCGGCAAACCAAGCGCACGCTGTTGAGAGCGTGTTTGTATTTGCTCTAATAAAGCAAATGGAGTTGATTGTGCTGCAACATTCATTTGTATTTATCTCTACCGTATCTATGTCTTTAAGTTCAGTATGCTGAAATTAATTTAAAACCTTAGTTAATCTAAAAAATCTAACCAAAAAAATTACTAACCAAGAACGGCAGCAATTTTTTTCAGTAAATCTTCTTCATCAACCGGCTTGGATATATAATCTTTTGCACCCTGACGCATTCCCCAAACACGATCGGTTTCCTGATCTTTGGTTGAAACGATAATAATGGGAATATGCTGCGTCTCAGGATCTTTGCTAATCGCCCGAGTAGCCTGAAAACCATTCATGCCAGGCATAACCACGTCCATTAAAACCAAATCGGGATTCATCGTTTTAGTTTTAGCAATTCCTTCTTCAGCTGACATAACTGATTCAACCGTATGACCATTTTTTTGCAATATACCTTGCAGCACGTGAATTTCAGTTGGTGAATCATCTACTATTAAAATATTTGCCATAATAAACCTCTGTTAAAAATTCAATAAGTTAGCGTTGTTCAAACAATGTCAGCTTGCACGTTCATCCAGAACATGCCGCTGAATCGCGCCTAACAATTCTTCTTTAGTAAAGGGTTTTGTTAAGTACTGTTCAGAACCGACTATCCGTCCTCTTGCTCGATCAAATAAACCATCTTTACTTGAGAGCATAATTACTGGTGTTGTTTGAAAAATTTTATTATTTTTAATAAGCGCCGTTGTTTGATAGCCATCAAGCCGTGGCATCATGATATCAACAAAAATAATATCCGGGTTGTTATCCGCAATTTTTGATAAGGCTTCAAAGCCATCGGTTGCTGTTATCACGTCACAACCTACTTTCTTTAATAATGTTTCGGCCGTACGACGAATGGTTTTACTATCGTCAATAACCATCACTTTTAGATCTTGATAAATATCACTCATACCTGTTTTGTATCTTCCACGTGTTACTTCTAGGTTTTTTTAAACAAACATAGATTGTGTCACATTTTTTACCATAAATGGACACTTATTCATCTATTTATTATTTAACATAGTTTTGAGAAACAGTCTATAAGTATTTATATTGCTTAGACTATTTCTTGTTTTCAATAAACGTAAGTAGATACTAACACTTGATTTAGTAAAGACTTCCGATATTGATTATATTACATACAAAGTAAGTTTAATTTTATTTCTACCCAGTGTCTATCAACCACAGAGATTATCGGTCATTCTGGCCATATACTTAAGAATCAGCATTCAAAACCAGCGAATAAACTCTTTGTTTAGGCTCTAAATTACTGAATAAAAGCTAGTCACTTTTATGTTAATCTGCTCTTTTTAGTCAAATCCACAGGTCATTCAATGCCGATAAAATTTGCTGTTGTGATGGATCCACCCGAGCAACTCAACCCTGTTAAAGACAGTAGCTTAGCAATGCTCGAAGAAGCACAAAATCGGGGCTGGGAGATCTACTATATTAGTCCTCATTCACTGGCCTATGACGGTAACGCCGTCGCCAACTGTTACCCCATAAAACTCCAATTAAATCAAGAAGTTTGGTTTGATCTCGGCGACCCGGAAACCACCTTTCTGAGCACTATCGACATTATTATCATGCGCCTCGATCCACCTTTTAATATGGCCTATATCTACGCCACTTATCTGCTCGAACTTGCCGAACAACAGGGCGTTCTGGTGGTCAATCGCCCACAAAGCCTGCGTGATGCGAACGAAAAGCTCTTTACCCTGCAATTTCCTCAGTGTTGTGCGCCCACGCTGGTTGCCAGCGATATGGAGCAACTTAAGGCGTTCCAGCAAAACCAGGGGGATATTATCGTTAAACCATTAGATGGGATGGGCGGCGCATCGATTTTCCGCATTAAACAGGGCGACCCTAATATCGCAGTTATATTTGAAACCATGACCCAATATGGCAAAATACCGATTATTGCGCAGCGTTTTATCCCTGAAATCAGTCAGGGGGACAAACGTATTTTAATGATCGAAGGCGAGCCAATACCTTATGC
>VAPM010380791.1_pt1 | contig 54658 bp, 46 predicted proteins | sample 3395091 | NCBI WGS metagenome assembly VAPM01 (sample SAMN08290445, study PRJNA428436) | hydrothermal vent metagenome | isolation source: Deep-sea hydrothermal vent chimney 3 | place: Pacific Ocean: Juan De Fuca Ridge
AGTTACTTGAGTTTACGACAATGATCGGAACGCAGGTGGAGAGAAATTGCGGCGTAGGCTAACGCCCGAAGGGCTGTTAAGAGAAACGGCCGTAGCCAAAGTAGGTCACTGCCAAGCTTTTATTTAAACTAAAAAGTCCGACTTTACGTTGGCTTTTTTAGTTTGTACGATACCAAAAGCCCTCCCCGTGAGGGCTTTTGTGTTGGGGGCTTGTAAATGGATGAGTGGCTATAGTAATGCGTGTATTGTAAGTGTTGATAAATTGATAGGTATTAAGTCATTTCAATTGATTGAATTCGTTGGTATAATGACTGCATTGGGATGGGCTTTGCGCCCATTTTTTGTTTCTGAAGTATGTGTAATTTAATATTGGTTTTGACATAAGGGTGCGTAATGCAAGATCTGCATGCTTTGATAAATAAGACGGTGACTCATTTAGGTTATGAGTTGGCAGATCTCGAGATTTCAGGTCGAGGCAAATTATTACGTGTGTTTATTGATAAATTAAACCCTAACTCTAATAAAGATAGTGTCAATATTGATGATTGTGTATTGGTGAGCCATCAACTCGGCAATGTGTTAACAGTTGAGCATGAGATTGATTACGATAGGCTTGAAGTTTCCTCGCCGGGCATGGATAGAGCGCTAAAAAAAGAAGCAGATTATGTACGTTTTATTGGAGAGCGGGCACATATTAAATTACGTGTGCCGACGATATTAGAGAATAAGGAAACAAGAAAGAATTATTTAGGTATTTTAAAGGGCTTAGAAGCTGGGAATGTGCAAATAGAATGTGATGGCGTTGTTGAAAAGATTGCGCTGACAAATATTGATAAGGCACGCCTAAGTCCACAATTTTAGGTTGTTAGTAGGTAGCATAATTATTTTAGTCGGAGAGTAGCATGAGTCGTGAAATTTTGTTGTTGGTGGATGCGTTAGCGCACGAAAAAAACGTAGATAAAGATATTGTTTATGCTGCGTTGGAGTTAGCTTTAGCTTCAGCAACTAAGAAAAAATATAGTGAAAACGTAGATATACGTGTTGCGATTGATCGTGAATCTGGTGAGCATGAGACTTTTAGACGTTGGGAATATGTAGAGTATGATTTGCTAGAAAGCTCTGAATTTCAGTTTGATGAAGAAGATGACCGTGCAAAAGGTCGAGAAATTGGCGATTTTTATGAGGAGCCATTAGAATCTATTGCTTTTGGGCGTATCGGTGCGCAGGCTGCAAAGCAAGTTATTTTACAAAAAGTACGAGAAGCAGAGCGCGAACAAATATTAGAAGACTTTTTGGCGCGTGATGAAAATTTAGTGACTGGCGTTATTAAACGCATGGAAAAAGGCAATGCCCATATTGAAGTAGGTCGTTTGGAATGTATGTTGCCTCGTGAGTCTATGATTCCTAAAGAAAATTTAAGAGTAGGAGATCGTATACGTGCGAGTTTATCTGGTATCGAGCGTAGCGGCCGCGGACCACAATTAATTTTGTCACGTATTACACCAGAGTTTTTAATACGTTTATTTGAGCTTGAAGTGCCAGAGATCGAAGAAGGTTTACTAGAAATTCGTTCAGCAGCACGAGATCCTGGTTTGCGCTCTAAAATAGCTGTTAAAGCGAATGATCAACGATTAGACCCCGTAGGTACTTGTGTTGGAATGCGAGGATCACGTGTGCAAGCCGTTACAGGTGAATTGGCGGGTGAGCGCGTTGACATTGTTCTGTGGAGTATGGAGCCAGCACAGTTTGTGATTAACGCCATGGCACCAGCTGAGGTTTCCAGTATTGTTGTGGATGAGAACGCCCATAGCATGGATATTGTCGTTGATGAAGAGCAATTGGCATTAGCGATTGGCCGTAGTGGCCAAAATGTACGTTTAGCATCTGAGCTGACTGGTTGGACGCTAAATATATTAACGGAAGAAGAAGCCACTAAGAAAAATGAAGAAGAGCACACAAGTATCAGCCAATTATTTATAGAAAAATTAGATGTTGATGAAGAGGTGGCTGACATCTTGGTGGAAGAAGGTTTTAGCACTTTAGAAGAAGTCGCTTATGTTCCTTTAGCTGAAATGGCTGAAATTGATGCATTTGACGAAGATACAATTAATGAGCTTCGCAATCGCGCGCGTGCTTCATTATTAACTGAAGCGATTGCTAAAGAAGAGAGTGTAGAAGAAGCTGCAGAAGATTTGCTGAAAATGGAAGGCATGGATGATAAAACGGCCAACTTGCTAGCATCTAAAGGCATTTCAACAATGGAACGTTTGGCTGAATTGGCTGCAGATGAGCTGGTTGAGTTAATTGATATTGATGAAGAGCGTGCAAAAGAATTAATTTTGACTGCACGTGCGCCTTGGTTTGAGTAAGTCATCAATTTTTATAAGATTTGAAACAACATTAGCTTAGATACACAATTTAAAAGTAAGAGAAAAGTAGAGAGACTGGAGCAGTAAATGGCACAATCAACCGTAGCACAATTCGCCACAGAGTTAGGTTTGCCCATCGCTTTGTTATTAGAGCAATTGAAAAGTGCGGGCGTAAGCAAAACTGAAGTAGAAGATAAATTAGACGAAGCTGATAAAGCTGCGTTACTGGATTATTTGCGAAAAGAGCATGGTGCTGCACAGGCCCCAAAAAATAAAATTACGCTAACACGCAAACAAAATACAGAAATTAAAAAAACTGATAATACAGGCCGTTCACGTACTATCCAAGTTGAAGTACGCAAAAAACGTGTGATAATGCGTCGCGATGAACCTGAAGACCTGCCAGTAGAAGCAGTTGAAGAGCCGCCAGTGCCTATAGTTGAGGAAACATTGCCCATCGAAATCGAACCAGCACCTATAGAAGAGGCACCCGTAGAAGCGTTGGCTGCAGATAAAAAATCAACTACTAAAAAACAAACATTAAGTGCTGAGCAATTAGCTATACGAGAAGATGAGGCAAAAAGGCACGCGAAGCTTCAATCACTTCAGGCAGAAGACCTACGCAATAAGCAAGAGCTAATTAAGCGTCGTGCTGAGGGAGAAGAAAGAAAGATAGCAGAAGCTGCGGCGGCAAAAGAGAAAGCCGCTAAGCTTAGCGAGGGCACCTTACATAAACCAGCGGCAAAAGAAGGTGCTAAACCAGAGAAAAAAAGTAGCAAAAAAGGTAAGAGCAGTAATAAAGAGTGGACAGATCGAGAGAATAAAAAGCGTGGCTTTAAAACCCGCGGTGGTAACGTAAATAATGGATGGCGCGCATCAAAAGGTAGGAATAAATCGAATAAATTGAATAACTCGGATGAAGACGAGGAGCATGCATTTACTGCGCCTACTGAGGCAGTCGTATACGATATTTTGGTTCCAGAGACTATTTCTATTGCTGACTTGGCACACAAGATATCAGTCAAAGCGAGTGAGGTGCTTAAAGTTTTGATGGGCATGGGCATGATGGTGACCATTAACCAGGTATTAGATCAAGAAACAGCGATGATTCTTGTAGAAGAAATGGGTCATAAAGCAGAAGCTGCTGTTGATAATGATCCTGAAACCTTCTTAGATGAAACTGAGCATGTTGATGCTGTGTTAGAAACGCGTCCACCAGTCGTCACGGTGATGGGTCATGTTGACCATGGTAAAACATCTTTGTTAGATTATATTCGCAACTCTGTTGTTGCAACGGGGGAAGCGGGCGGTATTACACAGCATATTGGTGCTTATCACGTAGAAACTGCGCGCGGCATGGTGACTTTTTTAGATACACCAGGCCACGAGGCGTTTACTGCCATGCGAGCGCGTGGCGCAAAGGCAACTGATATTGTTATCTTGGTTGTTTCAGCGGATGACGGCGTCATGCCACAAACGATTGAAGCGATTCATCATGCTAAAGCAGGCAATGTGCCGATTGTGGTAGCAATTAATAAAATAGATAAAGAAGCAGCAGAGCCCGAGCGTGTTAAGTTGGAATTAGTTGCTGAAGAAGTCGTGCCAGAAGATTTTGGTGGCGATGTTATGTTCCGTGAAGTTTCTGCTAAAACGGGTAAGGGTATTGATGAGTTATTAGAAGCCATACTTTTACAGGCCGAGATATTAGAGTTAAAAGCAGCTAAAAATACGCCAGCCAAAGGCTTGGTCGTTGAAGGCCGTCTAGATAAGGGCCGCGGCCCAGTTTCAACTATCTTAGTGCAATCAGGCACTTTGCAGCGTGGCGACATGTTGTTGGCGGGTAGCACCTATGGACGTGTGCGTGCCATGTTTGATGAATCTGGTAAAGAAGTTAAAGAGGCTGGCCCTTCTATTCCAGTAGAGGTTTTAGGTTTGTCTGATGTGCCCAATGCAGGTGATGAAGTCATTGTGCTTAATGATGAGCGCAAGGCGCGTGAGATTGCCATGTTCCGGCAAGGCAAGTTCCGTGATGTGAAGTTTGCAAAACAGCAAGCGGCAAAAATGGAAACGATGTTTGATAAAATGTCTGAGGGTGAAGTGGAAATATTACCTTTGATCATTAAGTCAGATGTACAGGGTTCATACGAGGCTTTATCGACAAGTTTACAAAAGCTTTCTACGAGTGAAGTAAAAGTCAATATTATTCATACGGGTGTAGGCGCAATTAGCGAGTCAGATGTTAACTTGGCGCTAGCTTCAAGTGCTGTCTTAATTGGTTTTAATGTGAGAGCTGATACAGGCGCACGCAAGATTATCGAGACGACTGGTGTGGATGTGCGTTACTACAATATTATTTATGAAGCTGTTGATGAAGTGAAAGCTGCACTGGGTGGCATGTTGAAACCAGAGCAGAAAGAAAGCATGATTGGTTCAGTTGAAATCCGTGAAGTATTTCGCATTTCTAAAATCGGTGTGGTTGCCGGTTGTTACGTGCGTGACGGCATGATTAAACGTGAATCAAAAGTGCGTGTATTGCGCGATAATGTGATTATTTATACAGGTGAACTTGATTCACTAAAACGCTTTAAAGATGATGTAAAAGAAGTGAAAAATAGCTTCGAATGTGGTTTGTCACTTAAAAACTATAATGATCTAGAGGTTGGTGATTTGTTGGAAGTGTATGAAGTTGTTGAAATCGCTAGAACGTTATAAATGCAATTTTCGTCACAATACTTCGTTATAAAACAAAAAATAATCACTTGCATATATCAAATATGCAGCGTGCTATTTTTTGTTTTAGGCCTAGTCTTGTCTGAAAACTTGTATTTATTGGCTTAGGTTTAGCATGGCTAAAGAATATTCAAGAAGTAGCCGTGTTGCAGAGCAAATGCGGCGCGAACTGGCCGACTTGCTACAATTTGAAGTGAAAGACCCGCGTATTGGTATGGTCACAGTAACCGAGGTAGAGGTTACGGGTGATATGGCACATGCCAAGGTATTTTATTGTGCGAGTGAAGGTACACCAGAGTTGCAAGCGGGATTAGAAAAGTCATCAGGTTTTTTACGGTCTCAATTAGCCAAGCGCATGTTATTGCGTACAGTACCTCAACTACACTTTGTTTATGATCAATCGGCTGACTACGGCATGAAAATGACCAAACTCATTGATGAGGCGCTGGAATCGGATGAAGCGTTAGCGTCGAAAGATAAACTAGGTAAGTCTTAAAACAATTTGGATAAGTCCTAAACACCTTGCAATTTAAACGTATTAAAAGAGATGTCAGTGGCGTTCTTCTGCTGGATAAGCCCTTAGGTTATTCATCTAATCAAGCTTTACAAAAAGTAAAATGGCTTTTTCAAGCTGCAAAAGCAGGCCACACAGGTACGCTTGATCCTTTAGCAACGGGTTTGTTACCAATATGTATGGGTGAAGCAACTAAGTTTGCGCAATATGTGACTGATGCAGATAAAACTTACGTGGCCAATATAAGACTAGGTATTAAAACGACAACGGGCGACGCTGAAGGCGATGTTATATCCAATAAGCCAGTTAATGTTACACAAGCCCAATTAGAAACAGCATACCAACAATTTCTAGGTGAAATCAGTCAAATTCCCCCTATGTATTCTGCATTAAAACACGAAGGAAAAGCATTGTATGAGTATGCTAGAGCAGGGGTGAATATCGAGCGTCAAGCACGAAAAGTGACCATTAAAGCAATCACACTCAATACATTTTCAGGTACAGGTACAGGTGCTGAGCTTACAATTACCTGTAGTAAAGGTACTTATATTCGTACCTTAGCAGAAGATATTGGCGTGGTTTTAGGTTGTGATGCACATTTGGCAGGTTTGCGGCGTACTGAGACAGCGGGTTATGCTATGGCACAAACGGTAGATATTGAGCAGTTAGAAGCCATGACAATGGAAGAGCGTGATGCTTTATTGTTACCGGTTGATTCTGCGATTGAACATTTCCCAAAAATTATACTAGATGAGGCAGCCGCTCAATTTTTCAAACAAGGCCAAGCTATTTGGCAGGCTGGAGAAATCTCAGCAGCAGAACTGCGGATATATGAAAAAAATGGTTTGTTTATTGGCCTAGGTAAATTATTAGATGATGGGAAAATAGCCCCTAAGCGGTTGGTGAACTTGCGAACGACATAACTTTATTGTTAGTTTTTTATATGAAGTTATCCAGTGTCTTATAATATTCTGCGCTATTTGATAGGCTGTTATGATTGGCATTCTTTATTATTTTTAATGTCACTTGGCCACTTTTGAACTCGTCAATTAGTTTTTGTGTGTGAGTCATTGGAATCATTTGGTCATACTCTGCTGCTATAACTAGAACTTTTGATTTTATGTTTTTCACTCTAGAGAGTGAATCATAGTGGTCTTTCAATAATAGTCGAATGGGAAAGATAGGGAACTTGTTTGCTGCGATACTCAATACACTATCATACGGTGTTATTAAGGTGACATTTTGAACAGACCTATTAGCCCCTACGTATGTAGCCACACCTGAGCCCAGGCTCCGGCCTGCTACGGAGATATTAGTATGATGGTTTTGGATTTCATCATATACCTTTAATGCATCAGCATAAATTCCTGACTCAGTGGGTGTGCCACTGCTGCCGCCATAACCTCGATAATTAACTAAATAGATAGTCATAGTAGAAAATCTAGCTGAGAATTCTTCTGCATTGGCTACAACGGCCTCACCATTGCCACCAAAGTACATTAAGGCCCTGTTGTTTCCCTTATTTAATACAATAACCTCAATAGATTCATTTTGACTGATTACATTTATACGTGCAAAAGGGTGCTCGTAATTTTCAGTGGGGAAGTAAATAAAATCACGCTGAAATATATAGAGTAAGGCCATGGCTATTAGATAGCAGAGCAGTGCAATAAATACTATAGATGATATGTTCTTCATCATGTTAACGAATATTATCCACTTTACTTAGATGCATAAAGTAATTACACAGGCGTGTGATAACAAACTATTTCTATATAAATCAATGGCTTGATAATTTTTTTATGCAGGGCAACCATCAGTTATTGAAAGTTATAGCATGTTGTTGAATCTATATTTTAAATACCAAAGCTAGTTGGAATAAAGTATACAAATAAGTAAGAAAAAATTAAAAACAAAAAACTTACCTTAAAAATTAGTCATTTAGACGGTTTGTGATTATAATGCTCGGCTTATGTAAATTGAATGTAAGCGATGGTTCAGTAAATGGGTTACTTAGCTATGTTTGCATTGACGCTAACTTAAGGATAAAAGATGGCAGTTACAGGTATAGACTCAGCAAAAATAATTAAAGAATATCAACGTACACCAAATGATACGGCTAGCCCAGAAGTGCAAGTTGCATTATTAACAGCTCGTATTTTACATCTAACAGAGCATTTTAAAACAAACAAAAAAGACAATCATTCACGTCGTGGTTTGTTGGCTATGGTAAGCCAGCGTCGTAAATTGTTAGATTATTTAAAAGGTAAAGACGTAACTCGCTATCAAGATTTAATTGGTCGTTTAGGTTTACGTAAATAATTACTGTAAATGCGTTATTCGCTTTTATAGTAGTAGCAGAAAGTCGATAGCATTATTAAATGCATCGGCTTTTTTTTATTGTTAAATTGCTATTGGGTAGTGAATAGTAATTTGTAAAGAAAAAGGAAAACAAATGTTTAATAAAGTGTCAAAAAGTATTCAATATGGGGATCATACACTCACACTAGAAACAGGTGAGATCGCACGTCAAGCAGATGCGACCGTGATGGTGAGTTATGGTGATACAGTGGTGATGGTTGCTGTTACTAGCAGAAGCGAAGTTAAAGCAGGACAAGATTTTTTCCCGTTAACGGTTGATTATATGGAAAAAACGTATGCTGCAGGTAAAATTCCGGGTAGTTTTTTCAAGCGTGAAGGTCGTCCCTCAGAAAAAGAAACATTAACATCACGTTTAATTGATCGCCCGTTGCGCCCGTTGTTTCCAGAAGCGTTTTACAATGAAGTGCAAGTGGTTGCGACAGTGGTGTCATCAGACCCTGAAATTGATTCAGATATTCCTGCTATTATTGGCGCTTCAGCGGCAATGTCATTGTCTGGTATTCCATTCTTTGGCCCGTTAGGTGCTGCACGTGTGGGTTATATCGATGGCGAATACGTCCTTAACCCTAGCAAAACACAAATGGAAACAACAGCGTTGGATCTAGTGGTTGCTGCAACTGAAACAGCAGTGATGATGGTTGAATCAGAAGCAAAAGAGCTTTCAGAAGAAGTGATGTTGGGTGCTGTGACATTTGGTCATGAAGCAATGCAACCAGTGATTAAAATGATTAATGAGCTGGCAGCAGAAACGGCTAAAGACGCTTGGGATTGGACAGCACCAGAGCCAGATACTGCCTTAATTGAGAAAGTGAAAAAACTCATCGGCAAAGATGTTGATGCTGCGTTCCAAATTAAAGAAAAAGGTGAGCGTTCAACTAAATTAAACGAAATTAAAAAACGTTTAACGGATGCGTTGATTACAGAAGAAACCTCGACTGAGGAAGCGAATCAAATTAAAGGTGAGTTTTTTAATTTGGAAGCACAAACAGTACGTAGCCAGATTTTAAATGGTGATCCTCGTATTGATGGCCGTGATACACGCACAGTGCGCCCTATTACGATCCGTACAGGTGTGTTGCCACGTACGCATGGTTCTGCATTGTTTACACGGGGTGAGACACAGGCGTTAGTTGTAGCGACTTTAGGTACTGGCCGTGATGAGCAGAGGATTGATGCGTTACAAGGCGAGTATACCGATAGCTTTATGTTGCATTACAACTTTCCACCCTATGCGACAGGTGAGACAGGCCGTGTAGGCACACCAAAACGCCGTGAAATTGGTCATGGTCGTTTAGCAAAACGTGCCTTAATTGCGGCGCTTCCAGAAAAAGAAGATTTTGATTACACCATGCGTGTCGTTTCAGAGATTACTGAATCTAATGGTTCAAGTTCTATGGCTTCTGTTTGTGGTGGTTGCTTAGCATTAATGGATGCAGGCGTACCCATGAAAAACCACGTTGCAGGTATTGCGATGGGCTTGATTAAAGAAGGTAACCGCATCGCCGTACTGACAGACATTTTAGGTGATGAAGACCATTTAGGTGATATGGACTTTAAAGTAGCCGGTACGGTTGATGGTATTACTGCATTACAAATGGATATTAAAATTACGGGTATTACCGCGCAAATTATGCAAGCGGCTTTAGAGCAGGCTAAAGAAGGGCGTACGCATATTTTAGGTATTATGAAAGAAGCTGTTAGCGGTGATAACCTTGAAATGTCAGAGTTTGCACCACGTATAATTTCGATAAAAATCAATCCAAGTAAGATTCGTGATGTGATTGGTAAAGGCGGTGCAGTTATCCGCGCGTTAACTGAAGAGACTGGTGCTGTGATTGATATCGATGAAGATGGTACTGTAAAAATCGCATGCACAAGTAATGAGCAAGGCGAAGAAGCAAAACGTCGTATTGAAGAAATAACGGCTGACGTAGAAGTGGGACAGATTTACGAAGGCTCAGTGGTTAAAGTACTCGATTTTGGTGCGGTGGTTTCATTAATACCAGGTAAAGATGGTTTAGTGCATATTTCACAAATCGCACATGAGCGTGTTAGTGCAGTGAAAGATTACTTAAAAGAAGGTGATGTTGTGAAAGTGAAAGTTGTAGAGCTAGATGATAAAGGTAAGGTACGTTTAAGTATTAAAGCTTTATTGGATGCACCTGTAAAAGCAGATACGGAAGCGGATGAATAGTCTGTAGAGTAGTATTAATAAAAAAGCCCGCATAGCGGGCTTTTTTATATTCAAGATGAGCTTAAGCTACTTTTCTTAAAATTAATTTGCGACTTGTTTTTCACGTATTTCATCTAAGGTTTTGCAATCAATACACAAGGTGGCCGTTGGCCGTGCCTCCATGCGTTTTAAACCAATCTCTATGCCACAGCCATCACAATAGCCATATTCATTTGCTTCAATATGAAGCAATGTCCCATCAATTTTCTTAATCAATTTACGTTCGCGGTCACGGTTACGTAACTCAAGCGCCATGTCGGATTCTTGGCTAGCTCGGTCATTTGGGTCAGCATACATGGTTACCTCATCCTGCATGTTGTGTACCGTGCGGTCAATATCTTGGCCAAGTTCTGATTTCCAGTCAGTTAAAATTTCACGAAAGTGTTTTAACTGCTTTTTATTCATGTATTCCTCATCAGGTTTTGCTTGGTAAGGAGTAAAACTTTTGTTTAATGTTTCTACCATTTTGTATCCAAAAAACTGCTTCAAAAAATATACATTGTGTAAATTAACCGCGCGAGTGTACACCGATTATTCGTGATTTGCAAAAGTAAATTTGTAAATTAGCCTTTGCATCTATTAAATATTAGCTTCGTTGAGCTCTAAAGCAAGCAAAGTATTTTCCATTAGTGTTGCCACTGTCATCGGCCCAACGCCACCAGGTACTGGTGTTATATAGCCTGCACGTTCTTTTGCGATATTAAAATCGACATCGCCAGCAAGCGAGCCATCGTCTAGGCGGTTAATACCAATATCAATCACAATAGCGCCAGATTTAATCCATTCGCCTTTAATTAAGCCAGGCCTGCCAGCAGCGGCTACCACTAAATCTGCCCCTTTAATTTTATCGGCTAAGTTTTTAGTCTTGCTATGACAGCTGGTAATGGTCGCCCTTGCCATCATGAGCTCTAAAGCCATTGGTCTGCCGACGTTGTTAGAAACGCCCACAATCACAGTATCTAAACCAACTAGATTAATGTTGCTCGCTTCTAGCATTTTAATGACACCATAAGGTGTACAAGAGCGTAACGTGGGTTTGCGAACAGCCAAGCGTCCAATGTTGTAAGGGTGAAAACCATCAACGTCTTTATTGACATCAATTGTTTCTATCATTTGTTCTTCATCAATTTGCGATGGCAGTGGTGATTGAACCAATATACCATCCACACCATTGTCATCATTAAGCGTGTTTATTAGGTCAAGCAGCTCGGTATGCGTGGTTGATGCAGGTAAATCATGCGATATGGAGCGAATGCCCACTTTCTCACAAGCACGTTTTTTATTGCGGACATAGACGGCTGATGCAGGGTCTTCACCTAATAAAATGACGGCTAGGCATGGTGCGCGTTTGCCAGTGTTTATTCGAGCGGTAACTTTTAATTTAATTTTTTCGAGTAAATTTTCTGAAATGGCTTTGCCATCAATAATCTGTGCTGACATGTTGCAACTTAAAAACGTTAAATAATTAGCCATTTTAGCATATAAGAATTGACCAAAAGCCCGTATTGCGCTATATTTCTGCCTCTTCGGCGTGTAGCGTAGCCTGGTAGCGCGCCTGCTTTGGGAGCAGGATGTCGGGAGTTCGAATCTCTCCACGCCGACCATTTTTTGTTGTGTTATTTTTATTTTAAAATAAACACGACTTATGATTAAGTCAGCCCGAAATTTATATTATTAAATAATATAAATAATTGTGATCTAAATCTGCCCGTAGCTCAACTGGATAGAGCACCAGCCTTCTAAGCTGGGGGTTACAGGTTCGATTCCTGTCGGGCAGGCCAATGTCTCTATGGTGGCTGTAGCTCAGTTGGTAGAGCCCCGGATTGTGATTCCGGTTGTCGTGGGTTCGAGCCCCATCAGCCACCCCATAAAATCTTACGTTTCTTTTTCTACCTTTACCGATAACGTGCCACTGCGAATATGAAGGTCGCGTTGTGGGAAAGGGATTTCTATGCCGCGTTGGGCCAGTTCTGTTTCAATGGCCCAAAGGTATTGGGCTTGGGTGCGGCCTGGTGACATAAGCAATGCACGCTCTACCCAGATGACCAATTCAAAATCAAGGCTGTTATCACCAAACTTCACCAACCAAACATCGGGCATACGATTTTCGCTAGTAACTGTTCCAGACACACATTTGGCTGCTTCAATAGCGGCTTCTTTTACTAGCGCCTTGTCAGTGCCATAGGCGACACCAAAAGGCACGTGTATGCGCCGTAACAGCTCGTCATAGGTCCAATTAGTTACCCGCCCATTAACGAACTCAGAATTGGGTACGATGATATCGACATTATCATTAGTAATGACTCTGGTATAGCGCAGGCTAATTTCTTTTACCGTGCCGACAGTGCCTGATTCAAGATCGACAAAGTCTCCGACTTTTAATGTTTTCTCCATCAAAATAATGATGCCGGAAACTAAATTGCTAAAAATTGTTTGTAAGCCAAAGCCGACCCCAACCCCTATCGCGCCACCAAATAAGGCTAATGATGATATGTTGATGCCTAAATAATTAAGGCCTAATAAGCTAATACCTATCCATATGGCATAGCGTAATATGCGTGATAGCGCATAAGCACCAGTAGGATTAAGTTTTGTGGCAGAGTGTCGTGTGGAGAGCTTCATCAGTGTATGTTCTACAAGACGCCCTGCCCACCAAGCAGCAACGAGCATTAAAATGACAGCCACTAGTTTTGAGCCTGTAATCGCTGTCTCGCCTAATTGAAAAATCTCAAAGTTAATGAATTTTAAGAAGGTATCTATTATTTTTTGTAAAAAATTTTCCATGTGGTTTTCTAATGTATCAATGTTGAAGGATGAGGAACCTAATGCATATTAAATCATTTGCGGTCGTTAGGCAGTGAATTTGCGTGTATATCGTTGATGCTAGGCGATATACAGGTTATAGTATTTATCAAAGAGTAGTAAGGAATTAACGTTTAGGATGGTCTATGGCTGATGCGCTTCCAGTACTAATTATTATTGATGATGACCCGTTAATTACGGACACTTTACATTACGTATTAAGCAAGAGCTTTGAGGTGTGTGTTGCTGACTCACGTACGCAAGCCAAAAGTTTGTTGCGCCAGTTAGATGAGCCGCCTGCCTTGGCTTTAGTCGATTTGGGCTTGCCGCCTATGCAGCATAAGCCTGACGAAGGTTTTAAGATGATAGGCGAGTTGTTAGCGCATTCGCCTAGTATGAAGATTCATGTGTTATCTGGGCAAAGCGATGATGTGAACGTTAAGCATGCGCTGGCGCTTGGCGCTTTAGATTTTATTGCTAAACCATGTGAGCCCGGTCCTTTAAAAGATCTTTTACTTAATTCGTTAAAAGTTCAAAGCGTTGAATTAACCGAAGTAGCAGAAGATGAAAATGGCGGTATTCTAGGTGAGAGTTTGCCAATACAAACCTTGATTACACAAATCCGGCAATTTGCTGATTCACCTTTTCCTGTGCTGATTGAGGGTGAATCAGGCGCAGGTAAAGAGCGTGTTGCAGGTAACTTTCATCATTTTAGTAAGCGCGCTAAACACCCATATTTGTCTGTTAATTGTGCGGCTATTTCTCCTATGTTGGCTGAATCTATTATGTTTGGGCATGCTAAAGGTGCTTTTACTGGGGCCACCAGTGCTAAGAGTGGTTATTTTGAAGATGTAAAAGAAGGTACGTTATTTTTAGATGAGATTGGTGAGTTGCCGCTAGAAATGCAGGCCAAGTTATTGCGTGTGCTTGAAAATGGTGAATATACCCGTGTAGGTGAAACGCAAATGCGCAAAAGCAAGGCGCGTGTTGTAGCCGCAACGAATAGAGATTTACGTGCAGAGGTGCGTGAAGGTAATTTCAGATCTGATTTATATCACCGTTTAAGTGTATTTGCAGTGAGGGTGCCGCCATTACGTGATTTAGGTGAAGATAGTTTGATTTTACTTGAGCACTTTAATCGTTTTTACGCGCGAGAAACAGGCCAAGAAGCTTTTAAGTTGGATGAAAAAGCTAAGAAATGCTGGTTGACTTATCACTTCCCAGGCAATGTGCGTGAGTTGCGTAATATTATTATTCGTTTGATTGCAAAATATGCAGGGCAAGCGGTTAATGAGATACAGCTTAGTGCAGAATTTGATTTATCTAGCCAAAATGAGATAGACACACAGCCAAGAATGGCGAATGGCGATTTGTCAGGATACGCATTGCAAGACTTACAAAATAGAGTCAATGTTAGTTTAGATCAAGTGTTAAAACAATGGGAAAAAGCTTATGTTGATGCCGCAATGCGGATAACACACGGTAATTTGAGCCAAGCAGCAAAGTTGTTAGGCATTAACCGCACCACGCTATATAGCCGCATCCAACTACAAGAAGAAAAATAGAATTAGTATGTACTATGCGCACTTTGGCTTAAATGAGCCACCATTCAAAATCACACCTAATACAGAAGTGTTTTTCACCGGCGCTAATCGTGGCGCTGTTTTAGATGCTGTCATTTATGCCATTTTAAATGGCGAGGGCATTATAAAAATTGTCGGTGAAGTGGGTAGCGGGAAAACCATGCTTTGCCGTATGTTGCAAACCATGCTGCCAGAGAAAATAGAAAGTATTTATTTGGCTAACCCGAGCGTTGCACCTGAAGATGTGTTACATGCCATTGCATTTGAATTGCAGCTGAAGCTCCCAAGAAACGCTGACCGTCTTAAGGTCATGCAAGCACTGCAAAAACATTTATTAAACCGGCATGCGGCGGGCAAGCAAGTGGTTATTTTTGTGGAAGAAGCGCAAGGCATGCCTATTGCAACGCTCGAAGAAATTAGGTTGCTTTCTAATTTAGAAACGAATCATGACAAGCTGTTGCAGATTGTGTTGTTTGGGCAGCCAGAGTTAGATGAAAATTTAAATGAAACCAATATTAGGCAATTGCGGGAACGCATTACGCATAGTTTTAATTTAAGCCCACTTCAGCCACAGGAAATTGGGGAGTATTTAATTTTTAGGTTACGTGCTGCAGGCTATTTTGGGCCGCAGTTATTTACGCCAGCGGCAATCAAAAAACTGTCTAAAGCGGCAAAAGGATTGGTGCGGCGTGTAAATATTTTGGCTGATAAATCGATGCTAGCTGCTTTTGCAGAAAATGGTTATCAAGTTAAACTCAAGCATGTAAAAGCCGCTATATTAGACAGTGAATTTGGCATAGAAGAAGCGAAAGCAAAGGCAAAACAATATAAAATTTTAATATGGCTTGGTTTGTTGTCTTTGGGTTTGATTTTTGGTTATTTGGTTAGCACTTGGTACCAGAAGCAGGGTGCTCCAGTCGTCAGTATTCAACAACCCCAAGCTAAGCAAGCCAAGGTTGAGGAAGAAAAAGTTGAGCAAGAAAAGAAAATGAGTTCGCTGCCTACAGCAAACAAAGTTACGGCGGTTGTAACAAAACCCGTTGTAAGAGAGGATATTTTGACGCGCCGTTTAAACGCTACCTCTGTTTGGTTAGCCAATACCTCACCTAGTACGGTCAGTATCCAGTTGATGGGTTCAAGTGATTCACTACAATTGAAGCGTGATTTAGATTTATTAACGCAGGAAATTGAAGTGGATGAAATATATGTTTACCAAACTAAGGTTAATGGGCAGCCATTTTTGAATGTACTTTATGGTAGTTTTGCTAACCGTTTTGATGCGATGCAAGCGTTGCATCAACTGCCAGCAAGAATCCAAAAAAACAGGCCGAAATTACGTACGATTGCTGGTGTGTTGCAAGAAACGAAATAACGGCTACAAACAGAGTATTTAATAAAACTTTCAATAAGTTATTATTGCAATCTAATGCAAATTATGGGATAACTCATAAGGTAATGTACTTACTTGGGGGAGAAGCACGACGTGCTTAAAAAGAAAAATATGAATTTATTCATAAAGATTCCTTTTGCGATAATGGCTAGCTTGGTTATGTCGGGCTGTGCGCACCAATCTAAAGTCGTGCCATCTACTGGGCATATTGAGGCTAAAACTGCAACGCAGCAGGTAAAACAAACTACAGCAGCGCCTATCCCAAAACCAGTAAGAAGCAGCCCTGTACTACCTCCGCCTAAAGCCACCAGAAAAGCGCTGACTTATAGTGTGGTTGTGAATGAAGTACCCGTTAAAGAGATATTGTTCGCGCTAGCCCGTGAGAGCAAACTTAATATTGATATTCACCCTGCTATACAGGGTCGCGCGACGTTAAATGCAGTAGAGCAGACATTGCCAGCGATATTAGAACGTTTGGCTAGGCAGGTTGATTTGACCTATAAAATGGAAAATAACGTACTGTACATTACGCCAGATCAGCCCGAATTGCGTTTTTATAAAATCGATTATGTGAATATAAATCGTGACACTGTTAGCTCTATAGGGGTTGATGGCCAGATTTCAGGAGTTGTTGATGAAGGACAGAGTGGGGGCAATGATAAAAATCATTCAAGTACAACAGTTGACAGCGTTTCTAAACACCACTTATGGGAATCTTTAATACAAAATCTCAAGGAATTATTAGCAGAAACAGACAAAGAAGTGATTGTAAAACGATTTGGTAGTTTGGGTGAGCGTGATAATGAAGATGCTGGCTTGGATGCTGATGAACTAGAGGCACAAGCAGAATTAAGTAAAGCAGAAGCACAGCAGCGTGATGAGCAGCGTACAGAATATAAAACACTGTTTGCCGCTAATGTGATTGCGAATGCAGAGACTGGTGTGATCAGCGTGCGTGCAACCAGTAAACAGCATGAAAAAGTACAAGAGTTTATTGATAGGGTAATGAATAGCGCTAAGAAGCAGGTGCTAATAGAGGCGACGATCGTTGAGGTGCAGTTAAGCGATAGTTTTCAAGCGGGCATTGATTGGAGTCGATTAAATAATGGTGCAAATAACAGTGGCTTTGTGTTTGGACAAACGCTTGGCTCGAAAGGGGTTGGGTTTAATCCAAATGTCATTTTTAATCCAAATACAAATGCTGGAACAGCAGACCAATTTATCACAGGTGATAGCAATGCATTAAATATTGCGCAGAAAGCCGGTTTTGTTGCAGGTTATTTAAACCCTGCTAGCGCCATTGGTAATATTGCTGCATCTATTACACTGCTTAAACAATTTGGTGACACTAAGGTGCTTTCCAGCCCTAAGCTAATGGTGCTGAATAATCAAACGGCGGTATTGAAGGTGGTTGATAATCTGGTGTACTTTACAGTGAAAGCCGACCAGGGTTTTGCTACTGGGGGCGGTGTCATTACCCCGCCTGTTATTACGACAACACCGCATACCGTGCCAGTGGGTATCGTAATGAGCGTAACGCCGCAGATTAACAATGCTGATAATGTCAATATTAATGTGCGACCTACGATTTCTAGCGTAATCGGTTTTGAACAGGACCCTAATCCTGCTCTTACGATCGTGAGTAGAATTCCAATTATTCAAGTACGCGAAATGGAATCTGTTTTGCAGGTAAATAGTGGCAATACTGCGGTGTTGGGTGGTCTCATGCAAGATTTTATTGCTAAAAATACGGATAAGGTGCCTGGGTTATCTGATATACCAGGTGTGGGTAAAGTGTTTACGGGTAAGAATGATGCCAATAGAAAAACTGAGTTAGTCATTTTCTTGCGTCCAACGGTCATTAGAAATGCTAGCTTAGAAAGCGATGAGTTAAGTTCTTTTAAACAATACTTGCCAGCGCAACAGCTACAAAAAGCGCTAGAAGAAGCCAATTGATTAATGGGCCAGATGACGCATGAGTTTATTGATAAAAGCACTGGATAAGGCGCAAGCAGAAAAGGCAAAAGCAGAAGCGGCGAACGGTAAGGATGTAAAAAATGAGCCTAAGAAAGAAAAACAAACCGTAGCTAAGCGTCATAAAAAATCAAAAGTTAAGAAAACAAAAGTAGGTAACGCTGTTTCAGATTTATCATTAAGTCCACTTAAAGAAAATTTAATCAGTGAGAAAAAGAATGCACCTAGAACAAAAGCAATAGCGGCAGAACAGACGCAAAGAAGAGCGGCGAGAGCTTTAACGATTGAGCCAGCAATACATGATACTGAAAGGCCCGCAGCGATGCAAAAACCATCGCATACGCAGTTGTCACCAGTAGAGCCTGTTGTTAGTCCGAGTATCCCCGCACCTAGTGCAGATACGTTAAGTGCCTCTAGTCTTAATGGACCAACACCTATACAGGCAGCGAATATATTTGCTGCAAAGCATTCACAAGAAGAAACAAATGGCAACTCTACATTATTGTTGATTGCGGCCGTTGGTTTAATCGCCATGATAGCGATGGGCATTTATTATTATCAATTTGTAGATAGCTCGCCTGATATCGTTGTGCCACAACGTCAGATAGCGATAAAAACAACCCCTGTAGTTTTGCCTGAGACACAGCAACAGCCGTTGGTTGCTGAAGAAGTGTTAGCTGAGGAAGAGGATGATCAAGTTTTAGGCAATACCATGCAAGATGATGCGGCGCCGGTGGAAACAAATGTGTTTACAGAAAATAAAACAGATTTGTTGTCGACGACAAAAGCCAGCGAGGTAGCCGATGTTGAAAATACCTTAGAGCCAAATGAAGTGCTTGCTCGTTCAAGTGCTGATTTAGAAGAAACAAGTTTTGTGCAAACAAAAAAGATTATTGTTTCAGAGAGTGCTTCAATTCAGGTGATAAAAAATCAGAAAAAACCGCGTATTAACCCAGTATTAATGCGCGCATATTCTGCCTATCAAGTCGGTAATGATCATGAGGCGCGCAGCAGTTACAAAGAGGTATTACGCACGGATGGTTTAAATGTTGATGCCATGTTGGGCTTGGGTGCAATCGCAACACGTCAGGGGCGAATAGCCGATGCAAATGATTGGTATCAAAGGGTATTACGATTAGAGCCAAGAAATGACACGGCTAAGACGGCTTTGTTGTATTCTCAAGCGCAACGCAACCCACAAATTGGTGATGAAAGTCACATTAAATCGATGATTGCACAATCACCCAATGATAGTAGTTTATATGCTGCACTGGGTGACTTTTATATTAAACAGAATCAGTGGCCAGCCGCGCAGCAAGCCTATTTTGATGCTTACCGATTGAATAGTAGTGCAGATAATGCATTTAATTTAGCGGTAAGTTTAGACCAAATGGCAAAGCCGAAATTGGCACTGCCTTATTATCAGCAAGCTTTGGAAAAAGCAGAGCAATCACAGAATACATCTATTGATATGGCTGCACTCCAGGCGCGTATTCATTCAATTCAATAAATAATGATGACAGACTTGATACATGGCAGAACAAAGACGTAAATTACGCTTAGGCGAATTGATGATCCAACAGGGTTTAATTACTCAGGATCAGCTACGCATTGCGTTAATAGAACAAGTTGAAAATAAAATTCCAATTGGTCGCCAGTTGGTTAGATTGGGTTTTGTATCTGAAGCGACGGTGCGTGACATGGTTGCGCAGAGTACAGGTCAAGAAAGTATCGATCTAACAACGGTGATGGCTGATGGTGATGCTATTAGCATGGTGCCAGAAGATTTTTCTCGCCGTCATCATTTATTGCCAGTGGCTTATGAAGAGCAAGCTAAAACGATGGTTGTAGCCATGGCAGATATGTTCAATGTGGTCGCGCTTGATCAGTTGCGTGCCATGCTTGGCGGGCAAATTCAGTTAAAGCCGCTATTAGCAGCAGATTCACAATTAGAAGAGTATATTGATCAATTTTATGATTATGAGCTATCGGTCGACGGTATTTTACGTGAAATTGAAACAGGAGAAATTGATTACCAAAGCTTGACGGCGATATCTAGTGACGAATATACACAGCCTACAGTGCGTTTGGTTGGCGCGTTGCTGATGGATGCTGTTAAGAAAGGCGCGTCTGATATCCATTTTGAACCAGAATTTGCATTTCTACGTATTCGTTATCGTATTGATGGTGTATTACAGCAGGTTCGTAGTTTACACAAAAGCTTTTGGCCGGGCATTGCCGTACGTTTGAAAGTTATTTGCGGGATGGATATTGCCGAGACGCGTTCAGCGCAAGACGGGCGTCTTAATATGAATCTATGTGGCCGACCAATTGATTTTAGGGTTTCTACACATCCAACCATTCATGGTGAGAATATTGTATTGCGGGTGCTTGACCGAGAAAAATCTATTATCCCGCTAGAACGTATGGGTTTAAGAACATCGACCTTAGAAGAGCTTACCTTAATGATGACAAGGCCAGAGGGCATTTTAATCGTGACTGGCCCGACGGGTAGTGGTAAGACAACGACACTTTATTCATTGCTCTCCCATAAAAATTCAGAAGAGGTCAATATTATGACCTTGGAAGACCCTGTTGAATATCCTGTGACGTTAATGCGACAGACTTCAGTATCTGAAGTGAACAAAGTGGACTTTGCTAATGGTATTCGCTCCATTATGCGGCAAGACCCAGATATTATTTTGGTGGGCGAGGTGCGTGATCAAGACACCGCTACCATGGCTTTCCGTGCAGCCATGACGGGACATCAGGTTTTCACAACATTGCATACAAATTCAGCTTTAGGCGCATTTTCTAGATTGACGGATATTGGTATTTCTTCAGACATTATGGTGGGTAATATTATTGGTGTCGTTGCACAGCGTTTGGTGCGGATATTGTGTCCGCATTGTAAGACAGCGGCGAAACCTAATGTTGAAGAAAAGAAGATATTAGGTGTAAAGGGAAATCAAAAGATACAGTTTTTTAAAGCAAAAGGATGTAAACGCTGTAATGAAACAGGCTATCGTGGTCGTATGGCCATTATTGAATTGTTGCGTATCGACACAGATTTTGATGCACTCATTGCCAGGCGTGCACACTTGGATGAGTTGCGAAAATTGGCTGAAGAAAAAGGTTTTGTTACCTTAGCAGATGATGGTGTGCGTAGGATTCTGGAAGGTTACACTAGCATAGAAGAGGTGATGCGCGTGATTGACCTGACTGCACGCGCATATTAAGGAACCATTGATTAGTGGCAACCTATAATTACAGAGCAATCGACCATGCAGGCTTGTATGCAAAAGGGCAGATAGATGCGCTAAATGAAGAAGATTTAGAAATTCGTTTAGAGCGCATGGGTTTAGACTTGGTTACTTTTAAATCTGCTGAGAAATCAAAAAGTGTATACACAAAGAGTCGTGTTACTAATCGTGACTTGATGATGTTTTGTTTCCAGTTGGAGCAACTTAATACAGCAGGGGTGCCGATTTTAGATGGGTTAAATGATTTGCAAGAAAGCACATCAAACCCTTATTTCCATAAAGTTTTAGGTGCCATTATGGCTGAAGTGGAGAGTGGAAAAATGCTTTCGCAAGCTTTAGAAGGGCACCCAGATGTTTTTGACGAAGTATTTGTGAGCTTGGTTGCCGCAGGTGAGCAGACGGGCCAGTTATCCGCTGTATTTAATAATTTAAGTAATACTTTAAAATGGCAAGATGAATTATTTTCACAAACGAAACGATTGTTAGCTTACCCACTATTTGTTTTTGTGGTTGTCATGGGGGCAATGACTTTTTTAATGATCTATCTCGTGCCTGAAATGGTGAAGTTTATTAGTAGCATTGGTCAGGAGTTGCCGATACATACAAAAATATTAATTTTTGTTTCAAATGCATTTGTCAATTATTGGTGGTTGTTTTTAACCTTACCACTAGTGATTACGGTAGGGTTAATCACTTGGATTAAGAACAGTGCAGATGCACGTTATAAGTTTGATTATATTAAGTTAAATTTACCGTTTACAGGTGAGATATTGAATAAAATTATTATGGCGCGTTTTGCACGTTATTTTGCATTAATGTACCAAACTGGGATTCCAGTTTTAGATGCGATTAAAACTTGCGAAAATATAGTGGGGAACAAAGTGGTCGCGGATGCATTAAGCCGTGCTCACTCACAGATTAATGCGGGTGATAGCATGAGTGAAAGTTTTCGTAATGCAGGTTTATTTCCTTCTTTGGTGGTGCGTATGATTAAGGTAGGGGAAACTTCTGGTGCGCTGGATAAGTCTTTACTCAATATCAGTTATTTTTATGATAGAGATGTCAATGAATCAATGCAGAAAATGCTTAAAATGCTAGAGCCTGCGCTAACGGTAATATTGGGTTTAATGTTGGCATTTATCATGATGGCGGTTTTAGGCCCTGTTTACGATTCATTTAGTAAGATGAAATTATAATGATTAGGCGCACTCAAAAATTAATTTTATGTGTGACTAATCAAAGCTTAACGGCGGGTTTGTGGCATGGCACAAACTTACAATCATATAAGACCTTTCACAATCATGACGAAGATCACACGGCATTCAGTCGTTATTTAGCACAACATTCTAGTATTGATATATATCTCATTGTTGATGCAGTAGAAGAAGATTACAAGTTAGAGGTGTTGCCGCATACGACAGGTAGTGCAAGGCGGCAAATTTTAGCGCGCAAGCTAGGTCAATTTAATCGAAATAGTATCTATCGTACTGCACATTTTATTAACCGAGATACGGGCCAACGTAAGGATGATAATTTCTTATTTATTGCCTTAAGTAAAGTCGATTTTTTACAACATTGGATGGATGTTATTCAAGCAGTGCAAGCGCCGCTAGTGGGTGTTTATTTGTTGCCGATGATTAGCCAAGTGATGGTGCGACAAATGAAGCTGATGGCACCTAATATATTATTTTGTGAGCGGTTATCTTCTGGTTTACGGCAAACTTTCTTACATAACGGGCGGTTACGTATGAGTCGTTTGTCGCCAATGGAGGCAGTAAAAGCTAATCAGGTTAATTATTTTTATTTGGCAGAAATTGAAAAAACAAGATTATATTTATTAAGTCGCCGTTTAATTGTTTCAGACACCGCATTACAAATGGTGTTACCTGTTTTAGATGGTACGCATGAAGACATTGCAAAAAACATTAATCAAGATCAGGGTTATGAGTGTAAAACAGTTGATATTCTGGCGTACGCCAAAAATAGTCGCCTCAAGAAAGATGATTATCTAGCGCATCCAGAGTTGCTGCATATGCAGCTATTAGCCAATGGTAATATTCCTGATAATTTAGCGCCTTCAACGCTTACAAAAACACATAACCTCAATAAGGTTTGCCGTAACATTAACATTGTTACAGTCATGTTAGCTGCCATTGGTATTATGTTGGCTGCCTATTATTTTATAGGAGGGACTATTCAAAAAAATCAGATTGCTGAAATAGAGGCGCAAACGAAGCATCAACAAAGGCAATATGAGTTAGTTGCACAAAATTTTCCAGATACCCCTATCCCAGGTAATGATTTAAAAATAGCAGCTGAAATCGCACAAATTATTAAAGCCAACAATCAAACACCACAACGATTAATGCAGATACTAAGCGCTGCTTTTGAGGTGTCACCAGAGATTGCACTTAATAGGATACGCTGGGTACAAAGCAATCAAGCCGATATTAAAGATGAAGATGTTGATTTAATTGTTAAGAAAAGCCAGAACAGTCAATCTGCACCGATAGGAGACCCAACAAAGCTGATGCAAATAGGCTTTGTTAATGCTGAGATTAGAGGTTTTACTGGAGATTATCGCGGGGCATTAGACAGTGTTAGTCGACTCGTAGCACGCTTGAGGGATAATCCTTCTGTACAGCAGGTGCTGGTGTTGCAGGAGCCAGTTAATGTGAGTTCATTTGCTAATTTGCAAGGTAGCACGCGGGATGAAGGTGCAACAACGCAACGTGCTCCTGCAATCTTTAAATTAAAAGTTGTCCTTAAACCGATCAATATAGGGGGCGCTCAATAATGTTAACACCACAAGACTGGCGTAAATTGCGTTACCCAATCTTAGCGCTAGGTGCCGTTTTAGTAATTGTTGGTTTGTTAGTGAGCTTGGCAGACCAATATCGCACAAAAAATAATATTGCCTTGCAGCAACATCAACGTTTGCTGAATGAGGCAAGTAATAAATATGAATCTTCTGGTTTGGAAAAGCAAACCATTATTCAATACCTTCCTGTCTATAACGATTTACTGCAAGATGGCTTTATTGGCGAAGAAAGACGGATTGAATGGATAGAGATGTTACGCGAAATTCATGCGCAATATAAGCTGTTTAGTATTGATTACAGTATCAGTTTACAAGAAAGGTTCAGGCCCACATTTATACCAAATATTGGCAATTTTATTATGAATCGTTCTACCATGAAATTGGATTTAGATATGCTACATGAAGGCGATTTAATTAATTTATTAAATGGGTTAAAAGAGCAAACAACACCCTTTATCGTGCGTGATTGTGAAATGACGCGGCCTATTGGCGCCGCGATTAATACCAAAAAAGTTGTGGCCAATCTGAGCGCATCTTGTGAAATAGACTGGTTAACGTTACGTGATCCGCAGCTTGCGAGGGACTTGTAATGAAGCTATCGGTATGGTTGGTTTTATTGATTGCTCAGATGTCGGCGGCTAATTTAACTGTTGCAGCTGAACCAATAGGCCGATTATTTTCTACACCCAATGAGCGCGCTTATTTAGAAGATTTAAGAAAAATTAAAAAGAAAACACCAGAGCTTATAGACGAGCCGATAGGTGTGATTGAAGCACCGGCACCCGTTCGTTTACCTGATCAAATTAGTATGCAAGGTTACGTAAAAAGAAATGATGGCAAGCGAGGTACAGTTTGGATTAATGGTAATGCAGTGCAAGAAAACTCACGTACAAAAGATATACAAGTAGGCAGGCTACCCATACAAAGTAATCGTGTGCCAATGCGGCTGCCAGCAAATGGTAAGCGTATTACATTAAAGGCTGGCCAAGTTTACGACCCACAAACGAATAAAGTGAGAGAAATTCGCCGAAGCGTGCAGGGCGATGTTGGAAGAATTGGCAATGAAAGCTTCCCATAATCAGCAAGGCTTAGCTTTGTTAATGCTGGTTTTTATTATTGCCTTAGCGTTAACGGGCTATGCGTTGAAGCTATATAACCCAGCAACGCTTAAAGCTGAACAAGCAAAAAGAACTAGTCAAACACTTAATGAAGCCAAACAAGCGCTAATCGCTTGGGCTGTCAGTAATAATTTACATCCAGGCCAATTTCCTTATCCAGATAGAGCGGGTGGTGGTGGTTATGATGGCTTTAGTGACTGTAGTCCTTCAGGAACAGCTTTTAACGACCCACTAAGTTATAGACTCTTAATAGGAAAGCTGCCAATTTATGGCCAAACTGCACCATGTGTTAGCCCACAAACAGGTTTAGGCATCAATACTCAGGATGGACAAGGGAATAACCTTTGGTATGCTGTCTCACGCAATGTGGTACATCAATATGAACATCTGGCAGCAAACCCACTGAGCAACCCTATTATTAATCCTTCAATTAATAATAGCTCAACTTATGATTGGCTGCGAGTGCTTGATCGCAATGGAAATTTAATATCAAACAGAGTGGCTGCTGTGATTATTGCGCCAGGTAATGCAATAGGTGCACAGAACAGGGTTGGCGCCGCAAGTGCAGATAATTTTTTGGAAACTTTCGGCGCCTTTAGTAATAGTGACTACGATAGTGAAAATGAAGATTTTTTTATGGTTGAGGGTTCATCGGATATTAATGATAAATTAGTCTATATCACAATTGATGAGCTGATGTATGCACTAGAAAAACGTGTTTTGGAAGAAGTGAAAGACAAACTCAATAAGTATTACGCGGCACATAGTTACTACCCATATGCTGCAGGGTTAGGTGCAACAGTTAATCCAAATCAAAGTGTACAGGGCAATTTAAGAGGATTGCTTCCTATAAATCCACCTAATGATTACAGTTGTTCATGCGATGGTGACAGTAACGTCTGCGCTTGCCATTTTAGTGCTGTAGCATCCACTATATTCATTAAAATAGCGGGAGTTTTTGATGCAGATGGGTCTGCAAATAGCCCAACTGGAGCTTGTTCGGTGAATCTTGCTACAGCGAATATGTGTGCATGTAATGGAGCGGGTGCCTGCTTATCTAATGCAGGTATTGTAGAATTTAGTTGTGATGCTTGCGGAAATTGTACGGCTACCGTGCCAGGGGAAAATGTTTTTGCCACGACAGCTGTTTTCAAGGATCCAACTGGAGCCTGCACAACTCCTTCTACAATTGAGGCTAAGTGCGATAATAATATTGCTGGGATTAGCACATTTACAGTAGCAGTATCTACTGATATCGAAGTGCCAGTTTCACCAGCAGCTGATGGCCTACCAGGTTGGTTTGTGGACAACGAGTGGCAAGATTATATATATTACGCAGTATCTGATGATTGCACTAACGGTGGGGCGTGTGCAGGTGCATTGGCTGTAGGGGCAGAATTAAATGTTAGAGCAGTGTTGGCATCGCCAAATGTTGAGATTATTACAGCGCCTTTTACAATATCAAAGGGCGCTGTGCAACAGGCAAGACCATCATGTGATATTAGAGACTATTTGGATGCAACAGAAAATACTAATATTCCGCTGGTCAATGATTCTCAGGATGGTGTATATGAACCCACCCAAATTAAAGGACAATCCTATAACGATCAAATTGTTATAGTAGCACCATGAAGTTGATGAAAATATATCAAAAACAGATAGGGTTTACTTTGGTCGAAATGGCTATTGTCATTGTCATTCTCGGCTTATTGTTGACAGCTTTTCTAGTGCCGCTGCAGGCGCAGAGGAGTGTTGCATTCCAGCTTGAAACAGAAAATATACTTAGAAATAGCAAGCAAGCTTTATTAGGTTTTTCTCAGACAAATGGACGCTTACCTTGCCCTGCAACTATAATTGGTGGTGGTGAACCTTCGCCAGATGGCACAGGTACAGAAAATCAAAATCCTGTCGGAAGCGGAGTCTGCAAGAGTCAAATCGGATTCTTACCCGCTAGTACACTGGGTATTCAACCTACGGATGACGCGGGTTTTGCACTAGATGCTTGGAACAATCGAATTATTTATGCTGTGACAAATGCGGATGCTAATGCATTTACCAAAAGTGGAGATATGAATGATTTAGGTCTTAGCAACCTTAACCCTGACTTAAGTGTTTGTTCAACATCTACAGGTACAACAGCTGCAGCTTGCTCAGGAACATCAAAAACTCTCATTAATAATGCGGTTGTAGTGGTTTATTCAACGGGGGCAACAGGTGCTCTGGCTTCTGGGGGAGCCGATGAAAATGAAAACTCTATTCCTTTGGTTGCTGGTATTGATAAGGTATTCGTTAGCCATGACATAAGAGCCAATGACCCAAACGGGGAGTTTGACCATTTAGTTGTTTGGCTTTCCCCTTATGTGCTTTATAACGAGATGATTCGAGCTGGGCAACTGCATTAATGAACGATAGCCAGTTATTACGTTATAGCCGGCATATTTTATTGCCACAGGTTGAATATGAAGGCCAAGAAAAATTAACGAAAAGTCATGTATTGATTGTTGGCGCTGGCGGTTTAGGCTCGCCAGTAGCACTATATTTGGCCGCCAGTGGCGTTGGTACGCTAACCATCTGTGATTTTGATGTAGTGGATTTAACTAATTTACAGCGGCAAATTATTCATACCACACAATCTGTCGGCATTAATAAAGCCGTATCTGCACAGCAAACATTATATGAAGTTAATCCGGAAGTAACAGTGAAAACTGTTCAAGAAAAATCGACTGAGGCACAATTAATGACCTTGGTAAAAAAAGCTGATGTGGTGATTGATTGCTCTGATAATTTTGCGACACGTTATGCATTAAACCGTACTTGCTTTACGCAAAAAAAACCTTTGGTCTCTGGGGCTGCGGTGCGTTTCGAGGGGCAAATTACCGTGTTTGATTTTAGGCATGAAGCGAGCCCGTGTTATCACTGTTTGTTTCCTGACACCGGGGATGATCAAGAATTACGTTGTGCAGACAACGGCGTGTTTTCACCATTAGTGGGTATGATAGGGACTGCCCAAGCGGCAGAGGCATTAAAACTATTGATGAATATTGGAGATAGTTTGCAAGGCCGTTTGCTGTTGCTTGATGCCTTGAGCATGGAGTGGCGCACGATAAAACTCGCACGCGACCCTGCATGTGGTGTGTGTGGTTAAGGTTTATTTTCCACCGACTAAGTTTTTTACCGCACCCACTAAATCACCAGGCATGACCACAATTTTACTGTTATTAGAGTTAGACATTTTTTGTAGTGCGGTGATATAACGGTCACCGAGTAAGAAGGTTGCTGAATTTTCATTATTTTTTGCTGCTTCGGCGATGAATTTAATCGACTCGCCAGAGGCTTTTGCGGCCACCATTTGCGCTTCAGCATCTTTTCTTGCTGCTTCTAAACGGGCTTCGGCATTCAAAATTAGTGCTTGTTTAGCACCTTCTGCTTCAGTAACAACGGCAACACGTTCGCGTTCTGCAGCCGCTTGTTTTTCCATGGCCTCTTGCATGTTCATGGATGGTTTAATATCCTGAATTTCGACAGATTTAACGGTTAAGCCCCAATCCAAAGCTTCATCAGCTACGGCATCTCTTAGTTCTGCTTTAATGCGGTCGCGAGAGGTTAATGCTGCATTTAAATCCATACCGCCAATAATAGAACGTAAATTAGTTTGCACCATATTACGCATGGCTTCACGGAAGTTTTCAATACCATAAACGGCGCGTGCAATATTGCTGACCTTAATAAATGCAACAGCATTTGCCAAGATGACAGCGTTGTCAGAAGTAATTACTTCTTGCTCGGGGATTTCCAAAATAATATCTTTAGTCGTCACTTTATAGCTTACACGACTCAGAATGGGGTTAATGATATTAAGCCCAGGTTTTAAAACTTTAGTAAATTTACCTAAGCGCTCAACAATCCATTCTTCACCTTGAGGCACAATGCGTATGCCTTTAATGAAGGCAATAACGGCTAAAAATATGAGTACTATACTGAATACGGTCATGATTACTTTCCTAAAAGTTGAATTAAATTGCTTTTATTTTTAATGAATTACCTTCTACTGCAATGACTTCTGCATTGGCGCCTGTCTCAATAGTTTCGTTTGACACGGCAATCCATTCTTTTGAACCCATGAGGCCTTGCGTAAAAATTATTTTACCATTTTGGTTTGGTCCACATGTTTCAATGACTTTGCCAGTACGGCCAATTTCCAAGCCTTGTGCTTGGCCAGCGCGTGAATGTGTTTCATTTTTTTTGTAATTAAGCTTCCAAATGGCTAGTGAGCCAAATGAAAGTACGGCATAAATGATAAATTGTAAAGCATATGGCATGTTAGGGAAAAGCCACATGGCAATGGTTAGGCATAATGCAGCAATTCCAAACCATAAAATATAAAATGTGCCTGTGGCCATTTCTAAAGCCAATAACACTAAACCAAGCCCTCCCCACACCCACATATTTTCTATCATTATGAATCTCATTTACAAACCAGAAATTTATATCATTTTAGCATTATTTAATGATTAAATGTAAGTGTCATAGAATGCAAAAATGACGACAAAACGTAAACTGCTAAAAGCGTGTAGACTGGTGTAAAAAATAGATGAAAAAATTCATGATGCAACCTAAAAAACTTATTATTCCATCAGATCGTATAGAGCGGCTTGAATATATTCGGCGCATGTTCCCCAATGCAGTGGGTTCATTTTTGACGGATAACTGGCGTGGTGGGCGACATGAGGCCATTAAACGTCTTAATAGCTTTGATATTGCATCATATAAGCGCAATCATAATTTTATTAATGGTGCTGTCAGTAAACTTTCGCCTTATTTGCGATATGGTTGCATTACGCTTAAAGAAGCCGCCGATATTATGCAAGATCGTTTTGGGAAAGAGTCGGAAAGTTTTGTTATGCAGCTTGCCTGGCGAGATTATTGGCGCCGTGTTTGGTATCAGCAAGGGGATGTTATTTATAACAATATAGAAGAGCCCAAAGTCCCGCTTGGTGAAAACCCTTTACCAGATTATATTAGGCAAGGCATTACAGGCTTGCCCTGTATGGATGGTGTTATTAGAGATTTAATGCAAGAAGGCTATGTGCATAATCATGCGCGTATGTGGTTTGCAGCTTATGTGGTGCATTGGTTAAAAGTGGATTGGCGTGAGGCGGCAGACTGGTTTGAAAATTATCTTTTAGATGGAGATAAAGCTTCTAACCATTTGTCTTGGCAGTGGGTGGCATCTACATTTAGCTCTAGACCATATTATTTTAATAAAGCTAGTTTAGCGCGGCATACAGGCGAAAAATATTGTGCAAGCTGTAAAGTTGATTGCCCATTTGACCAAACTTATGAAGCGCTAAATGAAAAATTGTTTAAGCAGGCAGCTAACGATATTTCAAAAACACCTGCCAAGAAACCTGCCTTACAACAGACTTTGTCAATACATCAAGCAGTGGCAGTTTACGCGCATGATGAAATGCTTTCCGCAGCGCACCCAATATTACGCAAATCTGCATTAAACTTTTTTGTGTTTGATAGTAAGGTACATGCAAAGTGGCCATTGAAGCGGATTCAGTTTGTTGCGGATTGTTTGAATGAGCTACCTGGCATGGAGGTTTGGGTAGGAGATACTGCCACCATCCTTAATGAACGTGGCGTGGGTCAGCTTATTACTCAGGATACGGCTAACTTACAGATCAAAGCTTCATTGTCTCCATTTAAGGTAGAGTGGCAACCTGAATTTCAGTTTACCAAAACAAAAATTAGTGAAAAACGTTTAAAACGTTTTTCTCGTTATTGGGAAAAAGTCGGGCAGGAAATGTTTAATGGTAAGATTGCAGGCGATAATAAGTAAATAATTTAAGGGGAGTGGCATGGAGTTTTTAATTGCATTGGCGATTGTGATTATTCATTTGGTGATTACTTATAATAGCTTAGTGTCAATTAGGAATAATGTTGCCAAGGCATGGGCTAATATTGATGTGTTGTTAAAGCAACGTCATGATGAGTTACCAAAATTAATAGACACTTGTAAGCAGTATATGCAGCATGAGCAAACAACATTAGAAAAAGTAATTCAAGCAAGAACAGGGGTAGAGCAGGCTAGAGGGGGGCAGGATATAGCCAGTTTAGGTATTGCTGAATCAGCATTGCGTGGCAGCTTAGGTGGTTTATTTGCAATCGCAGAAAATTACCCTGATTTAAAAGCGAATCAAAGTTTTAATGCTTTACAAAGTCGTATTTCTGGTCTTGAAAATGCGATAGCAGACCGTAGAGAGTTTTATAATGAAAGTGTCAACATTAATAATGTGCGTGTGAAACAGTTTCCAGATATTGTCGCAGCAAAACTATTTAATTTTAATACATTTAATTTGCTAGAGTTTGCCGCTAGCGAGTTAACTGATGTGGATATAAGTCAACGCTTTAACAGTTAGATGTTTAAAAAATGGACAGGCCACTATGTGAACCTAATCACTTGTGGTATTTATTTAGGCCTGCTATTAGCAGGCCTGTTTTTTAATAATGCATTAAATAGTGGGACGGTTCATCAGGTATTAATTGGTTTGGTTTTACTGGCAATATCGGCCTTTGCCTTTAATTTTTGGCGTTACTTAGCGATAGCAAAAGCACCTGTGTCTACTATTGCAGCAGCGGCGCAAGGTTATATTGAATTGTATGGCCTGGCTGATATGGAAACCCCTATACGTAGCCCCTTGCATAGTGTGCCTTGTGTTTGGTTTCGTTCATGGGTGTACGCACGTGACCATAAGAATTTTTGGCGTTTGGTTAGCTATTCACAGAGCGATGCTGTATTTACATTAGAAGATGATTCAGGTATTTGTACCGTGAACCCACGGGGGGCGGAGGTGATTCACATGTTAAAAAAGACAAGTAATCATCATAATCATCGTTATGTGGAAGAGTATCTACCTGCGAAAAAGCCATTATATCTAATTGGGAACTTAGATACGCGTCATTATTTTAGCGATCAAAAAACAATAAAAAAAGATATGGTGGAATTGATAAGTGATTGGAAATCTAACCAGCAAAAATTATTGTTTAGATTTGATTTGGATCGTAATGGTGAGATTGATCAAGATGAATGGGAAAAGGCACGTGAAGAAGCACGGCAGCAAGTGTTACGTCAGCATATGAATCAAGCGCATACAGGAGACTTTCAAATTTCCGCACCTAAAAATGGGCAGCTTTATCTGTTGTCAGGCATGTCTCCAGAATTTTTACGTGCAGGTTATCGTTGTTGGGTTATTACACATCTTTTGATATTGGTTGTTTTACTGATTGCAATACGACTATTGTAAGCATTAAGTGTTTGATGTTGCTGTGGTAAAATCACGCGCTATGAATACGACGACTAACAACGCTGAAAAAGCACTCACAAAATCTTTTGACCCTAAAGTGATAGAACGTAAATGGTATGAATTTTGGGAAAGCCGTGGTTATTATGCTGCTGGTTTAAATTCGGACAAAAAAGATAATTTTTGTATTTTATTACCTCCACCTAATGTCACTGGCACGCTGCATATGGGCCATGGTTTCAATCAAACATTGATGGATGCACTAACGCGTTATCATCGTATGCGTGGTGATAACACATTATGGCAACCTGGCACAGATCACGCAGGCATTGCCACACAAATAGTGGTAGAGCGTCAGCTCGATGCACAAGGGGAATCTCGTCAGTCTTTAGTTGACGAGCATGGAAAAGAGCTTGGCCGTAAAAAGTTCTTAGAAAAAGTGTGGGAATGGAAAGAGGTTTCTGGTAACACGATTACTAAGCAAATGCGTCGTATGGGGACATCTCCCGATTGGTCGCGTGAACGTTTTACCATGGATGTGGGCTTAAATAAGACCGTAACAGAAACCTTTGTACGCTTGTATAACGAAGGATTAATTTACCGCGGCAAACGTCTGGTAAATTGGGATGTGAAACTTAGGACTGCCGTTTCTGATCTTGAAGTCGTGCAGGAAGAAGAAGATGGTTCTATGTGGCATATTAACTATCCACTTGCCGATGGTTCAGGCCAATTAACCATAGCGACAACACGCCCAGAAACCATGTTAGCTGATGTGGCGGTGATGGTGCACCCAGAGGATGAGCGCTATCAACATCTCATCGGGCAAAATATTGTTTTGCCACTATGTGATCGTGAAATTCCCATTATTGCCGATGATTATGTCGATAAAGACTTTGGTACGGGTTGCGTCAAAGTGACGCCAGCACATGACTTTAATGATTATGCGGTAGGCCAGAGACACAAGTTGCCAACGATTGGTATTTTAACGCTTGAAGGGCTTGTAAATAATGAGGCGCCAGCACAATACCAAGGTTTAGAACGTTTTGCCGCACGTAAGCAAGTGGTGGCAGATTTGGATGCGCAAAATTATTTAGTTAAAACTGAAAAACATAAACTCAAAGTGCCGCGTGGCGACCGTACTGGCGTGGTGATTGAACCGATGCTAACAGACCAATGGTTTGTTGCCATGAGCAAAGCCGATGAAACAGGTAAAAGCATTACGCAAAAAGCGTTAGATGTGGTTGAAAGCGGTGAGGTTAAGTTTTACCCAGAAAACTGGGTAAATACTTATAACCAATGGCTGAATAATATTCAAGACTGGTGTATTTCTCGTCAGCTTTGGTGGGGGCATCAAATCCCCGCTTGGTATGCTGATAGTGGCAAAATCTATGTAGCGCATGATGAGGCTGAAGCAAAAGCATTAGCCGCTAAAGATGGCTACACAGGTACATTAAAACGTGATGATGATGTATTAGATACTTGGTATTCTTCAGCGCTTTGGCCTTTCTCAACATTGGATTGGACAGGTGACGAGGCGATTGATGCGCAGAACCAAGCATTACAACAGTTTTTACCTTCCTCCGTGTTGGTGACAGGCTTTGATATTATTTTTTTCTGGGTGGCACGCATGGTCATGATGACGAAACATGTTACGGGCAAAATTCCATTTAAGCATGTGTATATACATGGTTTGATTCGCGATGCTGAAGGCCAGAAAATGTCAAAATCTAAGGGTAATGTATTAGACCCAATTGATTTGATTGATGGTATTAGTTTAGATGATTTAATCAAAAAACGTACGATTGGGTTAATGAACCCGAAAGATGCACCTAAAATTGAGAAGCGCACACGTAAAGAGTTTCCTGAAGGAATTAACGCTTACGGGACGGATGCTTTAAGGTTCACTTTTGCAGCCTTGGCTAGCCCAGGCCGCGATATTAAGTTTGATTTGCAACGTTGTGACGGCTACCGTAACTTTTGTAACAAGCTTTGGAATGCTACCCGTTTTGTCTTGATGAATACAGAAGGTCAAGACAATGGTTTTGATGCTGCAAGTTGTGAAGAGGGCGGCCGCAAGTTTTCACAGGCAGATCGCTGGATTGTGAGTATATTGCAACGCACAGAAGCTGATATAGAGCGCGCATTTAAAGACTATCGATTTGATCTTGTAGCAAAAGCAATTTACGAATTTGTGTGGGATGAATATTGTGACTGGTATTTAGAATTAGCTAAGGTACAAATTCAACATGGCGGTGATGCAGAAAAACGTGCAACACGTCGTACCTTGTTACGCGTGCTGGAAACGGTTTTACGCTTAGCGCATCCGATTATGCCATTTATCACTGAAGAGATATGGCAGACTGTTAAGCCAATGACACGCACTTCGCTAACAGAGGAACATGCTGCCAGTATTATGTTAGAAGCATACCCACAATCAAATCTAGATAAACTAGATGAAGCCTCTGAGGCTTGGGTTACGCAGCTTAAACAAATGGTCGATGCTTGCCGTAGCCTACGTGGCGAAATGAGTATTTCACCAGCTGCTAAAGTGCCACTAATTGCTGCGGGCGATGCTGCGCAATTACAAGTTTATGCACCTTATTTGAAAGCATTAGCAAAGCTAGAAGACGTTGCCATATCAACAGAGCTGCCCGAGGCCAATGCCCCTGTGATGTTAGTTGGTAATTTTAAATTAATGCTTAAAGTAGAAATTGATGTTGTCGCTGAGAAAGAGCGCTTGGGTAAAGAAGTTACACGTTTGCAAGGTGAAATTGCTAAAGCAAATGGTAAGCTTAATAATGAAAATTTTGTAGCACGTGCACCAGCTGAGGTAGTAGAACAGGAAAAAAGTCGCGTGGCTGAATTCAGTGCTAATTTAGATAAGTTACAAAAACAGCTAGCTAAATTAGCTTAAAGTTTTTATAAATGGAGTGTTCATTATGTCGAATAAACTTACTTTACAATTACCTTTAAGTTTTATCTTTCTCGATGTTATTGGTTTTGCGGCATTGGGACTTGGTCTAGCTAAGCTATTTGGCGGAATTGACATCATTCCATTGAGTATGCAGTTTGAGAATTATGGCTTAGCTTTGGTTTTATTGGGAGTGTTGTTGATGATGCCGATGATGAACTACATCTTTAATTTTGTGCGAGCTAACTTAACTAAAAATTAGATAAGTCACTTTTAGTTTGATTAAACAGGCTTGGGGCTGACGCTATGATGGCGCGAGTGTTTGCTAGGATATGTGTGTAAGCAAGTAGAAAAAATGTAGCTTAGTCTATTCGTTACTTAAGCGCTTGCACCGCATTTGTGACAAAATTTAGAAAAAGCACTTTTGCGTGCATTGCAACTACTACAATAATCATGTAAGCCGATGCCACAATGTGGGCAAAAGTCATTTGCAGTATCTTTTAAATCTACTTGTCGTTCGCAACCTGGACATACGTTCTTAGCTAGTCTTGCTAGGGCAGTGTCGTAACTTAAAGTTTCTCTTCTTGCCGCATCAGGTAGTGCTTCTGTAAGACGTTGTTTCTCAAGATAACGATTGAGTGAAATAATGGCTTGGCGCCCAATGGCAATCGTTAAAATAATTCCAACAAGGTAGCGTACATAGCCACCATAGCTTGGTAAGTACGGGACTAATTCAATAAAAAAAGCAAAAACAGCAAAGAAGATAAAGCCCCATACAAAAGGCCAATACGGCGTTTTCCGTTTTTTCTTAAAAAGCCAAGCTGCAATGAGTAATAGTGGTAGTGTTAAGGCTAGGCGGTATAAAAATGCACGAATATCTTGTTCTTTTTGTTTGGCTTGTAATTTTTTACGTGCAGTGTTTTCAAGTTTAGAAAGTGTGGTGGATTGCTCATTCGTTTGTTGGTTGATATCTAATTGACGTTGTTTTAGGTTTTCTACTTCTTTTAATGCATTACGCTCTAAAGTTTTTAGATTATCTAAGGCTTGGGTACGTTTAATAATTTCATCATCTTGACTAGGTTGATCGGTAACATTACGCGTGGAAACCCAATTATTAAACGTGGTGCGCGCGGCGCTGTAATCATTTTGTCGAGCATTCAGTTTTAGTTGAGTTTGGTCGAGCTGATCTGAAATTTCTCGTGCTTGTGAAATGAGCGTTCTAATTTCTTTACGGATAGGTTTGGCTGCATTTTGATCAATAAAACTGTCCAATGTATAGCGTTTTTCTACTTTTGGCAGATCGCGAATAACAGTATCGCCTAAGCCAACTAGAAACCAAGCAAATACGATAGCCACTAACCATAGACCACGGTTAAACCATTTTTCAGATAACCTTAATCCCTTACTCATGCTTTGCTCCTAAATGAACATATTAACGTTTGATTCACCTGCGAACTCAAAAAACGTTGCAGCACCACCAAACTCAATATCTTTAATAAAATCTTCTTTTTTGAAATCGAATAAATCGACGGTCATTTGGCAGGCAATTAACTTTACGCCTGATTCAATACATGCAGCACGCAGTTCTTGAATGCTAGCAACACCTTTTTTAGCCATTGTTTGCTTCATCATCATGGTCGCCATACTTTCCATACCAGGCAGCATTTGTACTAAATTTGGCATCGGTACTGGCATGGGCATTGCAGGGTTGCCGATAGGTGAAACCTTCAAATCATCAATATCTTTTTTAAGCAGTGTTAAGCCATAAAACGTAAAGAATATTTGCACTTCATAATCAAGTGCAGCGGCAGTTGAGGCTAGTATAAAAGGCGGGTACGCCCAATCTAAAGTGCCTTTAGAGGCAATAAGCGCTAGCTTTTTAGGCATCTTGTATTAGGTGTCATTTTTACGTTTTTTAATAAAAAACGTAAAAATGTCATCATCTTCATCTAATTGCAATAACTCGTGACCCGTTTGTTTGCAAAATGCTTCAAAGTCTTTTACAGAACCTGGATCAGTCGCATCAATTTTTAAAACTTGATCTTCTTGCATGTCGCTTAAGCCTTTTTTACAACGTAAAATAGGTAGGGGGCAATTGAGATTGCGCGCATCAACTTCTTTATCAAATTTCATTATATTTAATTCCGTATTATTTAAAAATAAACCTATTTCTTAGTGACAAGAGGATAGCCGGCTTTGTTCCAATCAACAATGCCACCTACAAGGTTGTGTACGTTTTTAACGCCTTTGTTTACTGCAAAATCAGCTGCATGTGCTGAGCGAATCCCGCTGTGACAGTAAAAAATGACAGTATCATTTTTCATTAATTTTTCATATAGTAAAGGCAACATGGCTAGTTGGATGTGTATCGCACCAGAAATGATGCCGCGATCGACCTCTTCTTGATTGCGTACGTCAACCAGCTGCACTTTAGCATCGTCGATTAAATTAAATAAATCGTTAGCGTCAATTTCAGAATAATTTTTCATGTGTAAACTTTCAGTATGTCGCTTATTGTACACACGAAATGTACGCTAAAGAATAGCTATTTATGGTCAGTTATGGTTTGTCTTTCCTATGGGTCATAGAATAAAGCACAGGTAAAACAAGTAGAGTTAGTAATGTCGATGACCAAATACCACCAATTACAACGGTTGCTAAAGGCCGCTGAACTTCTGCACCAGTACCAGTTGAAATGGCCATTGGTATAAAGCCTAACGAGGCTACAAGTGCCGTAATTAGTATCGGTCGCAAACGACTCATACTACCTTCTTCAATGGCTACGTCGATTGGCTTACCTTCGGCAACTAGATTACCGATAAAACTAATCATCACCAAACCATTCAATACAGCCACCCCTGATAAGGCAATAAAACCAACACCAGCTGAAATTGAAAGAGGAATGTCTCGCAGATACAGCATTAATACGCCACCTGTTAACGCAAAAGGAATACCAGTAAAGACAATTAAACCATCCTTGATGTTGTTGAACATTGCAAAGAGTAAAATGAACACCAACAGTAGCGCTAGAGGCACAACAATTTGCAAGCGTTTACTCGCGGATTGTAATTGTTCAAATGTACCGCCCCAACGAAGCCAATAGCCAGCAGGAATTTTAACTTCCTGCTTAATACGCTGTTGCGCATCAGCCACATAAGAGCCAATATCACGCTCGCGTACATTGGCTGTAATCACTATATTTCGTTTGCCATTTGTACGGCTAAATTGGTTAGGTCCAGGTGCTGTATCGATACTAGCGACTTCACCAAGCTGCAAGTAAACGGGCATGTCACTTGTACTCGCTATTTTAATTGGCAACCGCTTAAACAGCTCAATATCTTCTCTCTCACCTTCTGATGATCGCACCACTATGTCAAACCGTCGATCACCTTGGAACAGTGTGCCCGATTTGCGTCCATTCATAGCAATAGAAACCGCTTCTTGTATATCGGCTACATTAACCCCTAGTCGGGCAATCTTTTGGCGATCAATATTGACAGTAAGAATGGGGAGACCTGTCGTTTGCTCCACCTTAACATCTTCGCCACCCTGTGTACTAGACAGTACTTTAGATATTTCTTCAGCGGTACTACTCATGATTTCCATATCATCGCCAAAGATCTTTACTGCGATATCACTTCTCACGCCAGAAATAAGCTCGTTAAAGCGCATTTGGATCGGCTGGGTAAATTCATAATTACTGCCAGGCACTTTTTCTACTGCGCGTTGTATTTGCGCAACTAGTGCATTTTTACTTAAAGTAGGGTCTGGCCATTTTGACTTGGGTTTAAGCATAACAAAAGTATCTGCAATATTAGGCGGCATAGGATCAGAGGCAACTTCTGCTGTGCCGAGTTTAGCGAAAACATTATCTACCTGCGGAAACATTTTGATCGTATATTCAAGCTCTTTTTGCATTCTAAGCGCTTGTGTCAGGCTGGTGCCTGGTATACGTAGTGCTTGTAATGCAAAATCGCCTTCGTTTAAGCTTGGCACAAACTCACTACCCATCCGGCTGGCGACCAAACCACTGAGCGCAACGGACACTAGCGCAATAGTTAATACCAATGTTTTATTTAACATCGCCCATTTGAAGGCGGGTACATAGCCCTTTTTAGCCCAAACGATCATCGGCTGTTCTTTTTCCTGTACTTTACCAGTGATAAATAATGCAACCGCTGCGGGGATAAATGTCACTGACAATAACATGGCCCCAACCAAAGCAGTCACCACAGTAAATGCCATTGGGTGAAACATTTTCCCCTCTACGCCCGTTAGTGCAAAAATAGGTAAATAGACGGCCATGATAATAAGCTGTCCGTAAATCAATGGTTTTCTTGCTTCTTTCGCTGCTGTAAAGACCTCATCAAAACGTTCTGACTGTGTAAGCTGCCTACCTAAATTAGTTTGCGCATGAGCAAGCCTACGCATGCAGTTCTCAACAATCACTACCGAACCATCTATGATGATGCCGAAATCTAGCGCACCCAAGCTCATTAAATTGGCGCTAACCTTCCCAGTAACCATGCCAGTAAAAGTAAATAACATTGCCAGTGGGATAACCAACATGGTAATTACCGCTGCACGTATGTTGCCCAAAAAGATAAACAATACGGCAATAACCAATAATGCACCTTCAAATAAGTTGGTCTTGACCGTACTAATGGCTTTATCAATCAAAACAGTCCGGTCGTAGACTGTTTTGGCAATAATTCCCTCTGGTAGCGTACTGTTAATTTGCTTTAATTTTTTCTCTACTGCGGCAGAAACAGTGCGGCTGTTTTCGCCAGTAAGCATAAACACCGTACCCAACACAACTTCTTCACCATTTTCAGTAGCAGCACCATTACGTGCTTCACTGCCAATGATGACATCGGCAACGTCTTTAATGTGTACTGGCACCCCTAACTTAGTGTCAACGACAATATTGCTAATATCTTTCATGTTAGCCACTTGGCCGGGTACACGGATTAAATACTGCTCACCTGATTTCTCAATATAGCCTGCACCCATATTAGCGTTATTATTTTCTAAGGCATTAACGATATCATTTAGCGATAAACCTCTGGCTATTAAACGATCTGCATTAGGTGCTACTTGATATTGTTTGACGTTACCACCAATAGTATTGATTTCATTTACACCAGGAACATTGCGTAATTGTGGTTTAATAATCCAGTCTTGAACCTCCCGTAAATCCATAGGGCTATAAGGCGTTCCATCTGCTTTCAATGCGCCGTCTTTAGCCTCAACCGTCCACATGAAAATCTCACCCAAGCCAGTAGAGGTTGGTCCCATTTCTGGCAAGACGCCTACAGGAAGGCTTTCTTTGGCTTGTTGAATACGTTCATTCACCAACTGACGCGCAAAGTAAATATCAGTGCCTTCTTCAAACACTACTGTGACTTGTGATAAGCCGTAGCGTGATATTGAGCGTGTTTGTTCCAACTTTGGCAGACCAGCCATAATCGTTTCAATTGGGTAAGTTATACGTTGCTCTGTTTCTAGCGGGGAGTAACCTACTGCGGATGTATTGATTTGCACCTGTACATTTGTAATGTCTGGTACAGCATCGATAGGCAATCTATTATAATTAAATATGCCTAGTGCTACGATAGCAAGTGCAATAAGCAATACTAACCAACGCTGAGCGATAGAAAAACGAATGAGCTTCTCAAACATAAAAACTCCCCTTAATATCCAGATAGAATGGCTTAGTGGTCATGTTTTGCTCCCGCTTTACCAATATCAGTTTTAATTAAAAAGCTGTTTCCTGCCGCATATAGTTCGCCTGCGTTAAATCCTTTCAGCACCTCAGCATATTTGTCATCACGACGACCTAGTGTTAATGGCCGGGCTTCGAAGAAATCACCATAGCGCCCAAATACTACAGATGAACCATTCAAGGTTTGGATGCCTTCTACAGAAACAGCAAGCGGCACATCAACTTCGTCTGAAGTTAAATCAATATTCACTGGCAATCCTGGAGGCCAAGCTTCATCAATATTACTTAGTACCACACGCGCCATAGCCGTCCTAGATTGTTGCCCAACTAAAGCCCCCACGTAAGAGACAGTGCCTACTGTACGTGCATCAAATGCTGTCGCTTTTACCGTCACCTTTTGCCCGACTTTAACTATATTGATGTCTTTGGCATAAATCGACATTTCTACCCACACAGACGACAAGTCAGCCACCTCAAAAATGCCATCAACTTCACTAACGACCTGACCCTGGCTGATTTTCTTATTGGTAATCACACCATCAATAGGTGAGCGTATTTCATAACGGGTTTTGCCATTAGCACTTGCGCCTAAAGCATTTAACTTTTGCCGAATACGAGCTGTATTAATTTTCGCTTCTTGCAACTCATACTGGGCTTGTAGGTAGTCTTGTTTTGCAGAGATCTTTTCTTCCCAAAGCTGTTTTTCCCGCTGATAAGTGGCGCGTGATAATTCAACTTTTTTTTGTGAGGCTAGTAAGTCACTTCGTATGTCGGCAATAGATTGGCTGGAAACAGAAGCTAACATTTGCCCTTTTCGCACCATATCGCCAGCATTAGCAGTCACTGACTCTACGATGCCACCCACACGCGACACGATATGTACACTTGTATCACCATTAAGTTTAATTTCGCCTTGAAGACGCAAAGCGCTCTTGATTCTGGCAGGGCCCGCAGTGAGCACTTCAATTCCGTTATGCAGCACTTGCTTTTCTGTAATTTTGACTCTGGATTCAATCTGCTCATAGCCAAAGTGATATGTTTGATTATTGTGCTTAGCAGTAATTTTTACATTAAAAGAATGTGGCTCTTTAACCGCAGCATTACTTTTTAGATAGTCATTTTCTTTTGTAAAGGCAAACTGTTTTGGCTTAGCACCTAAGCGCTCAAGATCAATGTTTACAAATGAAGATATAGGATTTAGCTGTTTGCCATCCTGATAGGTATACACCCTGAACTCAGGGAATACATTTTGCTCAGAAATAGTAACTTCTAAGCCATAGCCGTCCTGAGTAAATAACTTGCCACCGTGTGGGCCTTTTATTATTTCAGGTAGTTGTGCTTCGTGACCATGTTCCCCTTCGGTGCTATTAGCTAGCGATGAGTGACCTTTTTCGTGATTGTGTTCTTGCCCTTCATATTCTAGTTGTTCATCTGCGATGGTGTGCGCCTCAGTTTCGGCATGTTTCTGTTCTTCATCGACGGCCTTGGGTTTATCTGTGTTCAGTATTAGCAAAGCTAATATCATGCCTATTGCTATTACTATAGCAATAGCAATCAATTGTTTATTTTTAATTTGTGTAAAAGTCATGCTTAACTCCTAATTTTCTTGATGTGAAATAACATCACCAAGGATGCGTTCTATTTCTGCCATTGCTTGATGTGCTTCTAACAATGATTGTACATATTGAGATTTAGCTTGAAATAATGTGCGCTGTGCATCAAGCATATCTAAAAAGTTGAATTTACCAGCGATAAACCCTTTGTTTGCTGCGTCAAAAGCACTTTGTGCGTTGGGTAAAATTTTGGTGTGAAGTGATTCTGAAGCTTGCCGAGCTGTTTCAAAGCGCTGGTATTGATTAGATAGATTAACTTCAAGGCGGCTTTTTAGTGCAATTAGCGCATCTTGTGCTTTATATTTTCGGCTTACAGCTTCTTGTAAGTTACCTTGATTGCGATCAAAAAGTGGAATGGGTAGAGATAATCCTAGCAGTGCTTGGTTGCGTCCAAGTTCTTGGTTGTTTACAACGCCGGCGCTAATGGTGATATTTGGCGTAGCTTTGCTACGTTCAATTTGGATGACAGCGTCACGTGCATTTACTTCGGCTTTGGCAAGCTTGATTGCGGGGGCATCATTTAGCATTGCAGATAATTCGCTCAATGCTACGATTGTTGGGATATCAATAATACTGCCAGCAGCACTATTAAATGTTGGTGAGGTATTACCCCATAACGCGCTTAGGCGCCTACGCCAATTGTTTAAGTGGCTATTAGTCTGATTCAATTCAATTTTCGCTGTAGACTCAGCGATTCTAGATTTAGTTTCTTCCACGGGCGCGCTCTTGCCTGCTTTGACGCGTTTTGCGGCAGCATCAAGAGCAAGCTCAGCAATTTCAACAGAAGATTTTGCCAAACCTAAACGCTCTTGCGCCGCTAATACTTCGTAAAAAGTGGTCACCACATTGGCATGGACTTCAGCTTTTTTGCTATCTAATTTAGCGGTCGCTTTATCAACAAATAAATCGGCAGCTTCCATTCTCGCACTGCGTTTATTGCCTAACTCTAACTCTTGACTAAATTCCAGAGTTGTTTCTCTACTCGCATGTCTAGCATCTTGGATCGTTGTCGATATAGAAGGATTAGGCCGAACCGCTGCTTGCATTTTAATGCCTTCAATTGCCTCACGTTCGCGTAGGGCGACAGCAATATCTGGGTTAGCCTGTAAGGCCATATTTAATGCATCTTGTAGTGTTAAACTGCCTGCTGATTCTTTAGCTTCTGCGGCAATAGTTGCCGCATTAAATCCCATCAATAACAGGATGATGAATACGCATTGAAAGCTTAATTGTAAATACTTGGGTCGCAAAAATTGTAATTGCATGACGCACTCCTAATTTCAAATAAAATACCCACGGGTGGAAAAACCACACGATAGGTTACAAAATACTGAAATTAGAGTAGAGGTGGCGCGCGTGGCGCTGTTGGTTGATGTTTAAGCGACTGGCTAGAGTCAGGTAATAACGGTTGAAAATGCTTTGGAAAAAACCATAGAACAATGACAAAACATAAAAAGAATAAAATAAATGTAAATGAATTAATGGCTAATGCTATATCAACATCGTTTTTAATGCCCGATGCAACTGATAATGTATATGAAGCATGTGGAATGCTCGATAGGGCATTTTTAGCTGGGTGGCCTGAGTGATGGTTAATTTCTTCATACGCATTAGCAACATTAAAACCCGTATGTTCAATTGGGTGGTGCACATTTAAGTGCGCATGAATAAACGGCTGCAAAATAGCAAAAAAAACTGCAATTGCTAGTACCATCCATTTTGTTTTCATTGTTACCATACGGTCAATTTATCAAACTTTGTTTTTTATTGCAACTAATTTAGTTCTACTGTAGAGCTACTTAACCTTCAAATAGTTCCAGAAAATATTTATGGCATGTTGTTAATCGTTAAATCTCAATATGCAAATAATAGTGATCAGAAAGTTTATGGTTTAGAATCATTCAAACAGCAATATGGTGTCTCTATATTAACCATTAGGTACATGTAGGCTTTATTTAGTTGCTATGAATCAATTAATAAAGGGAATTTAAAATCAAGCTATTGAACAAAATTTGTTTCATTGGCGCTTTGCTTGCTGCGTCTTTTAATTGTGTATCTGAAGAAAAAGTAGCGCCTAAATTTTCAGCAACAGAAATTGCTTCTGGCTTATATATGCTTGAAGGTGTTGGCGGCTTTACGGGGGGCAACATAGCCTTATCTGTTGGTGATGATGGTGTTGTTATGATTGATGATGCTATGCCGTCAACGCTGGGCATTATGAAAACTGCGATTAAAAGCGTTACAGATAAACCAGTCGATTTTCTAATTAACACACATTTCCATTGGGATCATGCGGGGAATAATGCTGCAATGGGAAAGATGGGCACAAGAATTTTCGCACATGAGAATACACGTAAACGTTTGCATGAGGAGTTAGGAAAAGCTGGGGAAGGCGCCTTACCAGTTTTTACCTTTTCGCAACAAATGCATTTTTACTTAAATGGTAATGACACGCATATATTTTATGCTGCCAATGCGCATACGGATGGTGACATCATTATCTATTTTAAAAATTTAAATGTTATTCATGCAGGAGATGTCTTTCTGAATGGGATGTTCCCCTATATTGACTTAGAAAATGGCGGTAGTATGACGGGGTTAATTGCAGCGCATCATAAAATCCTAAGTATTACAGACGCTAATACTAAAATCATTCCTGGGCATGGTGCACTTGCTAATTTGGCTAATTTAAAAGCGTCTATTGCCATGTTGGAAGAATCAAAAAAACGCATCAATGAATTAATCGCTAATAATAAAAGCGAAGATGAAATCGTCAAGCTAAACCCGTTATCTAGGTACCAAAAATGGAGTCGAGAATTTATTAATACGGAAAGAATGACTCGCCAAGTATATAAAAGCTTAGTGAGTGAGGAGAAATAATTTGGTGGCCCGAACTGGAATTGAACCAGTGACACGCGGATTTTCAATACAAGTCAGCCTCACCTTTAGATATTGTCGTAAGTAAAATATTTATTTGAAATTGTTTTAAATTAAAGTTACTTGCTTGAACCAATTGCGAGTGATAAAGTCGTATTTAATATGAGAAAGTTTCGCTTAGTCGCAATGGTTTTAATTCTAGTATTGGCTTCAAGCCCTGCACTAGCTGCTATTTGTGCGACTACATGTGCGTCTCTGTCTGCTATGACTGCTTTACATTCTAATGATATGACTGAAATGCAGCATTGCCATGAAGGTTCAATGGGTACACATACAAATAAACCAAGTGCTGAGCATAAGTCTTGTGTGATGGGCGCTACATGTCATTTCGCGCAAGTAATATCTCAAGTTGACTCACTATCGAAGTACGTTTTTGCAGGTTTAACCAGATTATCTTTCCCAGAATTCACTCCTTTTGAAAAATCAATAGATTTATCCCCGCCGTTAAAACCTCCTGCTTGAGTTGATGTTATAGGGCCTTATTACGCCCTAAATTGTCTATTTAAGTTTTAGGAGGTATTTCATGAGTACTCATAAATTGGCTAATAAGCCAATGTTTTCATGTCTCTTGTTTGGTTTGATGCTGGTATTAGTATTTTCTGTAAGAGCAGAAGAGCCACTGTCATTAGCAGAAACTATCCAGTTGGCCACACAAAATCAGCCCTTGCTACAATCACTTGATGCGGCGGCGGCTTCATCACGCCAGGCAGCAATTGCAGAAGCCCAATTGCCAGATCCAAAAATTAAGTTCGGCGTCATTAATCTACCTGTTACCAATAGTAATGCGCTGCGATTTGATCGCGAAGATATGACCATGGTAAAAGTTGGTATTGCCCAGGATGTGACGCCATTAAAAAAGCGAGAAGCCGCTTCAAGCCGTCTGTTGGCAGAGGCAGGTCAGTTTTATACTGAACAAACCGCAACAGCGAGATTAATTGAACGTGATGCTGCTTTGGCTTGGTTAGATGTCTATGAAGCACAGCGAAAAACTGCGTTGCATCAACGCATGATAGCTGATATGACAGCAGAGCGAAAAGTACACGCTGCTAGTATCAGCTCAGGTAATGCTAAAACAAGCGATGTATTAGTGATGGATACCAATATATCGCTAACTAACGAAAAGCGTATTTTTGCACAGCGGGATGAGCGTAAAGCACGTGCGGCTTTGGCGCGATGGATTGGTAAGTCAGCATCTCGTTCGATTTCAGCAGAACTACCTGTGATGACAAGTATTTTGAATCATGATGCAATCCAAAAACAGCTTGAAAAGCATCCACTGTTACAAAATTCCTTTCAGTCTGAAACCGTCGCGCAATATGAAGTAGACATTGCGCAAGCGAATCTTGAGCGTAATTGGGGGTGGGAAGTTGGTTATGGCAAACGTTTTAATGATCGTAGTGATATGGTCACGTTCCAAGTTTCAATTGATTTGCAATTAGATCGTGCAAATCGCCAAGATAGACGCACTGCAGAAAAACTTGTATTAGTCGAAAAGGCTCGCAAACTCACGGAAGATAGAAGGCGTCAACTTTCATCTGAACTTGAAAGTGCAATGGCAGATGCTGAGGCGGCTAAAGCTCTCGAAAGTGAAAATGTGACAAAACTCATCCCCAATGCCAAAGCTAAGTTAAGTATAGCGCAGGCAGGGTATATATCAGGCAAAAAAACCATTGGCGAAGTATGGCAAGCACGTAGAGATATGATCGATATTGAGTTAGACCAATTGTCGATTTTAACGGATAAACAACGTGCCGCAGTCAAGATTAGATACTTTATAAATGACAAGCAACTATTTAAATAAAAATTAAAAGGAACCTAGCATGGAAACTACACAATTTTTGATAATTGTTCTATCACTAGCTACGATATTGGGCTGTACTAAACAAGACAACCAAGCAAGCGCTGAGGCCCAATTAGAGAATATGTCAGTAACAGTAAGGTTGGTGGAAGCCTCATCATTTGAGGCGAAACTAGAATTAAAAGAAAGACTACCTAACGAAATAACTACAGATGATAGAGCGACTGCAATTGAACAAAATGATAGCGGTAAAAAAGTGATGTTTTGGTACGACCCGATGGTAGAAGGTCGGCGTTTTAGCAAGTATGGACAATCACCTTTTATGGACATGAAATTAGTACCACATTATGCAAAAGATGCTAACGAAGGAGCTAAATCATGAGGCGGATTCATATGGTTTTAATGGCTATTTTATTAGTGCTAGCCTCTGGCTTCGGTTGGTTTTTTGGGCAAAAAAGTATGCAACTGTCGGTCTCTGAAAGTGCATCCACTAGTGACTCTAACAAGATGGAAATATCAGTGGTGAATGGTGTTAAGCAAGACGGGTCTGGCAAAGCCGTTAAATACTGGTATGACCCGATGGTGCCTGAACAGCGCTTCGATAAGCCGGGTAAGTCGCCTTTCATGGATATGCAGTTAGTCCCGAAATATACTAATGCTGGTAGTGATGGTGAAGAAGGCGGTGTCGCTATTTCATCTCAAACCAGGCAGAATTTAGGTATCCGTTTAGCGCAAGTTGAACCGAAAAGATTTGGTGAGTCATTTTCAGCAATAGGTCGCATTGAGCCGGATCAACGTCGTTTTTATGACGTGCAAACGCGCATTCCAGGGTTTGTGGAACGATTGTCGGTACGTGCTGTAGGTGACCCTGTCAGCAAAGGTCAGAAAGTTGCTGAAATTTATGCGCCTGAACTATTAGCGGCACAACAAGAGTATTTGGCCTTGCGTCAATTATCTAGTGTCGATGGCGATAACGTACTTAAGGACGCTGCACGTAACAGGTTAAAGTTACTCGGGATGAGTCGGGGTGAGATAGCCGCGATTACAACGTCAGGAAAATCACGTACTCGCTTTGGCGTCTATGCCCCAGCTTCTGGAGTGCTGACTGAGTTAGGTGTTCGAGAAGGTGGACAGCTAATGGCAGGTAGCTCATTAATTCAAATTGCTGATTTATCACAAGTGTGGCTGATTGCAGAAGTGCCAGAACGTGATGCAGCTAGGCTGAAGCTAGGGGTTGCTGCCAAAGTTCAATTTCAAGGCCTACCTGGCATGGTGTTCAAAGGTGAAGTTGGCTACATCTATCCGATGTTGGATGATGCCTCTAGAACGCTGCAAGTTCGCATCGAGCTGGCGAACAAAGATAATCGATTACGTCCTGGAATGTATGCCGATATCGAATTTTCAGGGGAAACACGTGAAGCGTTATCTGTACCAATTGAAAGTATTATTGTTACTGGTAGGCGCAAAGTCGTTATTGTGAAAGAAGCTAATGGCTATCGGCCAGTTGAGATTAAAACAGGACAAGAACTTGGTGATCGTGCTGAAGTGTTAAGCGGTCTGGTTGAAGGGGAGGAAGTGGTTGTTTCGGGCCAGTTCTTAATTGATTCTGAAGCATCATTATCTGGCGTATTAGCTAGACTATCCCAGCAAGATGAAGATATGAGTCTGGGCATGAACGGCATGCGAATGGGTAATGATAAAGCGATGACATCAGAAAAGATGCCTAAAGGACGTGGCAAAGTGGTTGATATTAATGTTGAATCAAATCATGTCACGTTGAACCACGAACCAATTGAAGAGCTGGGCTGGCCGTCTATGACTATGGGGTTTAAGGTGAAAGATAGTACACAACTTAGCAAACTTAAAGTGGGTGATGCAGTAGAGTTTGATTTGAAGGCTGAAACAGAAGCAGCCCCTGACATGCCAGCACAATATATGATTGATCGTGTAGAAAAATATAAAGTCATGAAAGATGACATGATGGGGGTGAAGCCATGATTGCTCAATTAATACGTTGGTCTGCTAACAATCGGTTATTAGTATTGTTGGTAACTTTAATGGTCGTGATTTGGGGTGTATTTACCATGCTCAGGACACCGTTGGATGCAATTCCTGATTTATCTGATACACAAGTCATCATACGTACCCAATGGGCTGGTCAGGCACCTCAGATTGTAGAAAATCAGCTGACCTATCCTTTGACGACAACGATGCTGTCTGTGCCTGGCGTAAAAACTGTACGTGGATATTCATTCTTTGGCGACTCTTATGTTTATATTCTATTTGATGACGACACAGATCAGTATTGGGCACGCTCTCGTGTATTGGAATACTTAAGTCAGATTACTTCGAAATTACCTAAAGGTGTAAATCCAAGTTTGGGGCCTGACGCAACGGGTGTAGGCTGGGTGTATGAGTATGCGCTGGTTGATCGCAGTGGTAAGCATGACTTGGGGCAGTTACGTGCTTTACAGGACTGGTTTCTTAAGTTTGAGTTAAAAACCATTCCAGGCATAGCTGAAGTTGCTACTTTAGGTGGTATGGTGCGCCAATATCAGGTGCAGGTTGATCCTGATAAATTACGCAATTATCGTATCCCACTTTCTAAAGTCGTATCGTCTATCCAATCAGCCAACCAAGAAGTGGGAGGCGCAGTTGTAGAAGCTGCTGAAGCTGAATATATGGTGCGTGCACATGGGTATTTAGAATCTTTAGAAGATTTTCGTAACATTCCGTTGGGTGTAAGCGGTAATGGAACACCAATTCTTTTATCTGATGTTGCACGTATACAAATCGGCCCTGAGTTACGTCGCGGTATAGCCGAGCTTAATGGTGAAGGCGAAGTAACAGGTGGTGTGATTGTGATGCGAGCGGGACAAAATGCATTAGAAGTGATTGATGCAGTAAAAGCGAAACTAGCATCTCTTAAGAAGAGCTTACCCGAAGGAGTGGAGGTTGTTACGACTTATGATCGGTCGCAACTTATCAAGCGTGCCGTTAATAATTTAACCTATAAACTTATTGAAGAGTTTGTTGTTGTTGCATTGGTATGTGTATTTTTCTTATGGCATTTTAAGTCAGCATTGGTGGCGATTGTGGCTTTACCAGTAGGCGTGTTAGTCAGTTTTATTGTCATGTACTATCAGGGTGTTAATGCTAATATCATGTCGCTAGGAGGTATTGCAATAGCAATTGGTGCCATGGTGGATGCTGCCATTGTGATGATTGAGAACGCTCATCGGAAGTTAGAAAGTTACAAAAATGATTTTGGTGAACCTAATAATAGCCAACGTATTAAAGTTGTTGTTGATGCAGCAAGTGAGGTCGGGCCAGCGTTATTTTTCTCTTTATTGATTATTACTTTGTCGTTCATTCCTGTCTTCACCTTAGAAGCACAAGAAGGGAAACTATTCGCACCATTAGCTTTTACTAAGACCTATGCAATGGCAGCAGCAGCAGGATTGTCCGTGACTTTAATTCCTGTATTAATGACTATCTTTATTCGTGGACACATTCGGCCTGAACATAGTAACCCGCTTAATAGATGGCTGATTGCGATCTACAAACCATTGCTGGCTAAAGTGCTACATTTCCCTAAAGCCACATTAGGTGTTGCAGTAGTTCTGGTGATGATTACGTTGTATCCGCTTAGTCAATTAGGCAGTGAGTTTATGCCGCCGTTGGATGAAGGTGATTTGCTCTATATGCCAACGGCACTACCTGGACTCTCTGTTTCGAAAGCTAGTGAGATACTACAATTGAGTGATAGGCTCATCAAAACCGTGCCAGAAGTTAAGTCAGTATTTGGTAAGGCCGGCCGAGCAGATACGGCGACTGATCCTGCGCCATTGCAGATGCTAGAGACAACGATTCAACTTAAACCACAAGATCAGTGGCGTCCTGGAATGACCCGAGAGAAGCTAGTTAAAGAATTAGATAGCAAGCTTAAGATACCTGGCATGGCAAACGTATGGGTGCAACCTATTCGTAACCGTATCGACATGCTTTCTACAGGCATTAAAACCCCAGTAGGGATCAAAATTGGAGGGGCTGATTTAGCTATACTAGCAAAACTAGGTGAAGAGGTGGAGCAACTGATGAAAAAAGTGCCTGGCGCTAGTTCAGTGATCGCTGAGCGTGTGACAGGTGGGCGATATATTGATGTCAAAATAAACCGTCTCAAAATCGCTCGTTATGGCTTAAATATAGACGATGTGCAGTTGTTGATTTCTAGTGCAATTGGCGGCGCCAATATCGGCTCAAAAATTGAGGGCTTGGCACGTTATCCAATCAATGTAAGGTTTCCAAGAGAGCTACGTGATTCAGTAGAGAAGCTTAAATCTCTCCCTATCGTTACTAAAAAAGGAGCTACCGTGCCATTGGGAGAAGTGACAGAAATAAAAATAACAGATGGGCCGCCCATGATTAAAAGTGAAAATGCACGCCCAAATGTGTGGGTATATGTGGATATTCAAGACCGTGATTTAGGTGGTTTTGTCAAAGATGCAAAAGTATTGTTGGATAAAGAGCTGCAGCTGCCAGCGGGTTACTCAGTCACATGGTCAGGTCAGTTTGAATATTATGAGCGTGCATCTAAACGACTAAGTTATGTTATTCCGATGACGCTAGGCATTATTTTTATTTTACTATTTTTAGCCTTCAAACGTATCACTCCAGCCATTCTTATATTAGGTAGCTTGCCGTTTGCATTAGTTGGGGCTGTTTGGTTTCTCTACATTTTAGGTCACAATTTTTCTATTGCCAGTGGGATAGGGATGATTGCTTTGTCTGGGTTGGCTGCCGAGTTTGGCATCATCATGCTTGTGTATTTAGATGATGCAATTGAGCGCTATCGGGCCGCTGGCAAACTCAATACTAAGGAAGATTATTATGATGCATTAATTGAGGGTGCTGCACTGCGAGTAAGGCCTAAAGCTATGACAGCGGCAGTCATTCTCGCTGGATTAATCCCAATCTTAATAGGTACTGGCACAGGATCTGAGGCTATGAGCCGTATTGCGGCACCCATGGTAGGAGGCATGCTTACTGCTCCGCTAATGTCTTTATTCGTGCTGCCAGCAGCCTATATGTTATTGCGGAGTAAAAAATTATGAAAGTAGACAGCCAAGAGCTACAAACTTTGGCTATGCAGTATTTTGTTCAACACCATTGAAAGGATTTACAGTATGCAGACAGAGCAACTGAACCCTGTCATAAAGAGCATTAACTACGGCGTTGATACATCTAATATTAATCTTTCCACCAAAAGTAAGGAACAATGATCATGCCAGAAATTATCCCAAATTATCATCCGATATTAGTACATTTCACCATGGCGCTGCTTAGTATATCAGTCGTGTTTTATGTGCTTAGACTATTATTGCCTATTAATCATCGTTGGCGAGAACAGTGGTTAAATATGGCGAATTGGAGTTTATGGACAGGTTGTTTATTTGCGATAGCCACTGTAATTGCGGGTTGGTTTGCCTATAACTCAGTGGCACATGATACACCCTCCCATGCGGCAATGACCTTACATCGTAATTGGGCAATTCCCACTGCTACCTTATTTTTACTATTAGGCTTTTCCAGTATCCGTTTGGCTACCGGTAACAAGCTACCCGGATTTAAATTTCTATCAGTATCTATTATTGCAGCTATCTTATTGATGGTTACTGGCTGGTTAGGGGCTGAGGCTGTTTATCGCTATGGTTTAGGAGTGATGTCATTGCCAAAAATTGAAGCGGGTGCTGATGGTCATAATCATAGCCATGGTTCAGATTCAGAAGCAAAAATAAGTTCAGATGGGCATAACGACAGTCACGAATTAGTTGTACCAGAAATGGCAGAAACTATCAGTGAGCAAAATCATGACGATACCTCGGATCATGCGCATTCAGTGATTGAGGAACCGATGGGTGAGTTAACACAACCTCTAGTAGCGGAGCATGGTAACCATGCAGATGATGTTATGGAGGAAATGACGCAGCAGGATATTCCATCGGATGGACATGATCACACACATTAGTCAACAGAGTCGAAATGTTAAAAAAATGATTGACTTGTGTGTAGCACCTAGGATTTACACTGCAATCAAGTATAGAGGAAAGGTAATTGGAGAGCATGATGTTGACAGTCAGTGAGTTATCAAAAAGAGTCAATGTAACACCGGATGCGATACGTCATTACGTACGGATTGGATTGTTAACACCATCACGAGATCCTGAAAATGGATACAAGCTGTTTGATCATGAAGATTCGAAAAAAATGGCATTTATTCGTCGGGCAAAATTACTGGGTTTTACATTGCATGATATTCAGACCATTTTTAATCACAGTGATGACGGTCAATCACCCTGTCCGATAGTCAGAGACATCATCCAGCAACGGCTTGAAGATAACAAAGAAAAACTAATTGAATTAAATGCACTTCAAGAAAGAATGGACCAAGCAATGGATAAATGGCAATTCATGCCAGATGGTATTCCTAATGGTGATGCTATTTGCCATTTGATAGAAATGAGTGATGAAGGAGAATAAAATGAAAACTGATCTGGTTTGTGGCATGACTGTGGATGAAAAATCCAAGTATTTCACCGAGCATGATAGTGAAACATACTACTTTTGCAGTGAACATTGCCAGCATAAATTTACAGCTTCACCAGAACAATACCTATCTACTGATGATATGGAGGAAAAGAGTGGCTGTGGATGCAATCATGATAAAACAACGTCGAATCAAGCAGAAGAAAGTGCAGGAGGGTGTTGTAGTGGAGAGAAAAATCATGATGAGAAACCTGATGAAAAGCAGCATAACTGTTGTGGCGGACATGAACAAAACAATGTCGTGCTACCTAAAACTAAAGGTGCAAATGATAGTGAGATAATTTACACCTGCCCCATGCACTCAGAAGTGGAATCAACAGACCCTAGTGCAGCTTGCCCAAAATGTGGCATGGCTCTGGAACCTAAAAACGCACCACTTTTAAATACAAAGACAGAATATACTTGCCCAATGCACCCAGAAATTGTGCAGGATCACTCAGGTAGTTGTCCAAAATGTGGCATGGCATTAGAACCTCGAACTGTAGAAGTCAGTGAAGATACGAGTGAGCTAGACTTTATGAGTCGTCGCTTCTGGTTTAGTGTCTTTCTTGCAGTTCCAGTTTTTTTCAGTGCGATGGCAGC
>VAPM010156142.1_pt1 | contig 54608 bp, 43 predicted proteins | sample 3395091 | NCBI WGS metagenome assembly VAPM01 (sample SAMN08290445, study PRJNA428436) | hydrothermal vent metagenome | isolation source: Deep-sea hydrothermal vent chimney 3 | place: Pacific Ocean: Juan De Fuca Ridge
GACATATAATCGCACAAGTCTTTATAAAAAGGTCTTTCTTTGTGTACTTCATAAAATTGTCCGGCTCGCTCCTTGGTCAATTTCACCATTTTCATGGCAACGATTCTAAAGCCTGTCTTCTCAATCATTTTTAGTATCGCCCCAATATTACCATCGGCAACGCCATCTGGTTTTATCATCGTAAAAGTTTTATTTGTAGCCATGATAATCAATTTATAAATTATTGTAAATAAAAATTTTGACTGCAAAAATAGACGAATATGATGAAATGATAATATTATCAGCAAGAAAACTCATGATTTATAAGTTTTACTATTATTCACTCAGAAATGGTTATTCATTCCCAGTTATTATGAGACTCCCAGTCAAGCTGAGAATGACATTGAAGACGCTTTACTTCAAGATACTAAACAGTTATTTGATTTTATTGCTTTTTAAATCTTTCAAAAATTGCTTGAATTTATTGGTGTTGTATTTTGCCAGGCCAGACTTTGTGACTACAATTTTTCCTTCTGGAGAAACGACATAAGTTGTAGGAATTGACCTGCTTTCAAAAACTGCCGGTAACCTGCTCCCCATTTGATATATAGGAAAATCAAATCCCTTCTTTTTCACAAAATCTATGGCTTTCTGAAAATCATCATCCAACGACACCATCACAAATTCGATGTTCTCTTCCTTAGAAATATCGTTGAACAAAGCGTTGATATCTGGCATTTCTGCAATGCAAGGAGGACACCAGGTAGCCCAGAAATTTATAAAAACGACTTTGTCTTTATATGCTGTAAAAGGTATTTTCTCCTCCTCTGGGTCTATTAAGATAAAATTGTAATCTGCCACTTCTGAAGATGCTTCATCTAAATCGGGTTGTATAATTCCGGTTTTTAAAACAAGGCCTTGTAAAAACCCAAAGACTGGCGTGTGCAATCCTGTCCCAAATAAAAATCCTATAATACCCAAGAATATCGCCCACTCAATTATTTCTTTTTTAATCGATTTTTTCTTTTTCATTTTTATCTATCTCTTATTCAAAGTGCTATTTTTGCCCGATTTTATTTTACAACTTGCAATAAAGGCTTTAACGAACTGCTTTTTTTGATAGTATTCCTTAACATCCTTTTCGATTATTAAAAGACAAATATAAATGATGAAAAATTATTCAAATGTCGTAGCCGTAGAATTGGGTATCAAAACCTCACAAGTTGAAGCTGTTGTATCACTAATCGACGGTGGAGGAACGGTGCCATTTATTGCAAGATATCGGAAGGAGGCAACAGGCAGCCTCGATGAAGTAGTCATTGCAAATATTCGCAATCGAGTTGTTCAACTCAAAGATCTGGACAAACGGCGCGAGGCTATCTTAAAGTCCATTGATGAACAAGGAAAGCTAAGCCCCGAACTTTCTAAAAAAATAGTTAGCGCAGCAACACTTACTGCTCTGGAGGATATTTATTTGCCTTATAAACCCAAAAGAAAAACCAGGGCTTCCATGGCAAAGGAAAAGGGTCTGGAGCCATTGGCAGAAATGATATTATTCCAAAATTCCAATGACGTATTTTTGGAAGCCAATAAGTTCATTGACAATGAAAAAGGTGTCGGGAGTGCTGAAGATGCTCTCCAGGGAGCAAGAGACATAATCGCTGAAAAAATAAATGAAGATGCTGATGTTCGTTCAAAAATCAGAAAACTATTCCTTGCCAAAGGTATTATAAAATCCAAATTGATAAAAGGCAAAGAAGAGGTCGGAGCAAAATATAAAGATTATTTTGATTGGGAAGAACCCGTCAATAAAGTCGCTTCGCACAGGCTTCTTGCTATGCGACGTGGAGAAAAGGAAATGTATTTGAGTCTGGACATCAGTCCCAATGAAGAGGATGTGCTACGGGTAATTGAAAAATTATATTTGGAAGGTCCAAATAGTGCATCTGCCCAGGTAGAAATTGCAATAAAAGATGCCTACAAGAGATTGCTAAAACCCTCGATAGAAACAGAAACCAGGTTAGAAACCAAGAAAGCAGCAGACTTGGAGGCCATCACGGTTTTCAAAGACAACTTGAAACAATTGTTGCTCTCTGCCCCATTGGGTGCAAAAAATATATTGGCCATTGACCCGGGGTTCAGAACAGGATGCAAAGTTGTTTGCCTGGATAAACAGGGAAAACTCCAGCACCACACAGCCATATTTCCCAATGAGCCACAGAAAAATACCATCAAATCTGCTAAAACAATTCAGGAACTTTGCTCCAAATATCATGTCGAAGCCATAGCCATTGGCAATGGCACAGCAGCAAGAGAGACAGAAAGCTTTGTAAAATCCATAGGGCTACCGAAAGATATGCTGGTGGTGATGGTCAATGAAAGTGGCGCCTCAATTTATTCGGCTTCCGAAACGGCCAGAGAAGAATTTCCTGATTATGACATCACCGTTCGCGGTTCTGTTTCCATTGGTCGTCGATTGATGGATCCGTTGGCTGAGTTGGTAAAAATTGATGCTAAATCCATAGGCGTCGGCCAGTATCAACATGATGTAGATCAAAATGCGCTGAAGCAGGGATTGGACGATATTGTGATCAGTTGTGTAAACGCCATTGGTGTGGAGGTAAATACTGCAAGCAAGGAATTGTTGGGATATGTTTCTGGCCTTGGTCCTGCACTGGCAAAAAATATCATTACATATAGAAACGAAAATGGCCCCTTCAAAAGCAGGAAAGCCTTAAAAAAAGTTCCCCGAATGGGCGACAAGGTATTCGAGCAAGCTGCCGGGTTTCTGCGAATTAAAAATGCTGCAAATCCCTTGGACAATAGTGCGGTACATCCTGAAAGTTATAAAATAGTAGCGGCCATGCACAAAGATATTGACGTGAATATTGAATCCTTGATTGCAGAGAAAGAATTAAGAGCATCTATAAAACTTGAAAAATATATCACAGAAACCATTGGCTTGCCTACCCTAAAAGATATTCTGGCTGAGCTGGAGAAACCAGGTCGCGATCCCAGAGAAACATTTGAAATCCTAGAATTTGATGAAAATGTGCATAACATGGAAGACCTGAAAATTGGGATGTCATTAAATGGCATGGTCACCAACGTGACCAACTTTGGCGCTTTTGTTGACATTGGCGTACACCAAGATGGCCTTGTACATAAAAGTCATCTGGCAGATCGATTTGTAAATAACCCGGCAGATTTTATCAAAGTCCAGGATAAAGTAAAAGTGACAGTGATTGGAGTTGATATTCCCCGAAAGCGAATCTCACTGTCCTTGAAGAGTAATCCATTTGGTGAAAAGCCAAGAACTAAAAAACCTGAGAAAAGGCATCAAAAACCCAAGGAATCTATGGAGGATAAATTGTTTCAGTTGAGGGGTAAGTTTAAGTAGTTTTAATTAATCTCATATGCCAACCAGTGTGATGCAGCTGACTTTTCAATTGAAGTATACAATTGCCGGACTTGTTCCGGCATCTGTTTGCGATCTGTGAGAATCTCAGCAAGAGAAAAAGCCTTAATTGTCCAAGGTCTTGCAGGCAGGCTCGCATGAGTACGAAGAATAGGACTTTTGCTTTCTGCTAGTTTGTCTGTTGCTATTTGGGTTTCTGAAATTTGCAGACAGGCCCCGCAACAAGTGCGGGGACTATGGAGAGCAACTTGCCGGATTTATTCCGCCTGCCCGCCCAGCCCCGGCTGACAGGCGTGGTGGGGAATCTGTGGGCCATATGCCATTATATAAATTCTCGAAAAGCCATTAAAAACCCATGGTTATTCAGAACCAGATTTGTGTCCCCTTCAGAGTTGCTTTCATATTGGTCACAAGACCAACAGGGGCGAAAAGCTTAACTAATCCACATTAGACAATAATGATAAATTGAAACCTTGTATTATGTCCAATAAATTAAATTTTAAACCTCTCTTTTTATCCATTTTATATTACTTTTAACCTTGTATATTAGCCGAAAACATAAAATATATAAAGGTGAAACGAGATATTTATCAATTATTAGTTGACTGGAAGAATTCAAGCGGCAGACGCCCATTGCTAATGAGAGGGGCCCGGCAAACGGGTAAAACTTTTATTATAAACGAGTTTGGGGAAAACGAGTTTGAAAACTTAATCTATCTTAACCTTGAGCGAAATCCAGAATTCAAGGATATTTTTGACACAAACATCCCGGTAGAAATAATCGAAAAAATTGTTTTATATACTACCAATAATCCTGAGGCCGGTAAAACTCTTTTATTCATTGATGAAATTCAAGAATGTCCTAAAGCTATTGTTTCATTGCGTTATTTTTTTGAAGAAATGCCTGAATTGCATGTCATAGGCGCAGGTTCACTACTTGAGTTTGCGCTGACTTCCGAAAATTTCAAGATGCCAGTTGGCAGAATTCAGTACCTTTTCCTTTACCCGCTTTCTTTTGGTGAATTTCTTGATGCTGTTGGTGAATCAGCATTGAGGCGTTACATTTTGGATAATTCAAAATTGGAAAAATTGCCTGTGACGCTCCACGATAAGTTAAATGAATATGTGAGGAAATATTTTATTATTGGTGGAATGCCGGCCGTAGTGAAAGAATATACTACAACTCGCGACATTATAAAATGTCAAAGACTACAACTTTCAATCATTGATACGTATGTTGATGATTTTGCCAAATATTCAAAATTGACAAAACACATTTACCTTCGGAAAATTTTTATTTCTGTACCGGGAATGGTAGGACAGAAATTTGTTTATGCAAAAGTAGATCGTTCCATAAAATCAAGGGAATTAAAAGAAGCTCTTGAATTACTGGAAACAGCAGGGGTTGTGACTCGAGCAAGACAAACCGGTGGTTCGGGAATCCCCTTGGCAGCAGGTGTGCATGAATCTTATTTTAAAATAATATTTCTTGATGTGGGACTTTTTCATGCTATAAGTGGTATTTATTTGGAGACAATAAAAGAAAAAAATTTTACCGCCATTTTCAAGGGGGCAGTCGCAGAACAGTTTGCCGGACAAGAACTTATCGCATGTCAATCTCCATATACGCAAACAGGACTTTATTACTGGGGGAGAAAAGCAAAAAGTAGCACCGCTGAACTTGATTATTTAATCGAAAAAGATGGGCAGGTAATACCCATAGAAATTAAATCGGGACCGAACGGACGCATGAAAAGTATGCATATGTTTATCGAAAAGTACCATAGCAAAATAGCGGTAAAAATATCTCAAGCACCCTATGATAAAGGGAATCCTATATTATCCATTCCTTTTTATGGGATTGAAAGTTTTTTACAACTCTCATCTGACTAAAGTTGAGTCCACTCCGAAAAAAGTTGAATATTGTTTAAGCTTGAATGGTCATTCGTTTAATTATTAATGATGAATTATCAATTAATCCCATGGTTATTCATAACCAGATTTATGTCCCTTGCAGAGTTGCTTTCCTGTTGGTCACAAGACCAACAGGGGTAGTATTTTCCAATACATTTAGATCAATGAAAAAACATGTAGCTCAATAGAATTGCTGCAATGACCCCGGCTAAATCAGCAATTAGTCCGCAAGTGATGGCATATCTTGTGTTTCGTATGCCAACTGCTCCAAAATAAACAGCGACGACATAAAGTGTAGTTTCTGTTGTCCCTTGCATCACTGATGATAACCTTCCTGCAAAAGAATCAACGCCAAATAAATTAATGGTTTCTACCATCATTCCCCTGGCCCCACTGCCACTTAGTGGTCTTACAAATGCGGTAGGGAGCGCATCGACAAAATCAGTATTGATACCTAATAAAGACACCAGAAATCGAACGACATCTACAAGATAATCTAAAGCTCCACATGTACGAAAAACACCAATGGCTATAAGCATCGCTACTAAAAACGGAATTATCTTAATTGCTATGCCAAACCCTTCCTTTGCGCCTTCGATAAACGACTCATATACGTTTACTTTTTTGACAAGTGCGAGTACTATAAATAATATTATAACAGAGAAAAGCGTGAGATTTGATATAACGGATGATATTGTCGCAATTTTTTCCTGAGGCAATGAATTTAAGTAAACAATAAAAATTATTATAAATGCTGTCATTGAACCGATGTAAAGTAATACAGTACGGTTTAATAAATTGATCTTTTGGACTATTGAAACTACTATCAAACCTGTGAGCGTCGAAAAGTAAGTTGCCAACAGGGTAGGAATAAATATATCAGATGGGTCAACTGCTCCCATCTGAGCCCTGATCACCATAACATTTATTGGCAGAATGGTTAAGCCTGAAGTATTTAAAACCAAAAACATGATTTGAGAGTTGGAAGCACTATCAGAATTTTTATTTAACTCTTGCATTCCCTCCATTGCCTTGATGCCCATGGGAGTTGCTGCATTATCCAGTCCCAACATATTAGCGGAGATATTCATGATTAATGGCCCAAACAGTTTGTGATTCTCAGGAATGTCCGGAAATATTTGCTTTAGTAAAGGCCCTGTCAAGCGATAAAAAATAGAAACGATACCGCCCTTTTCTCCGATCTTCATAATCCCAAGCCAAAGGGTCATGGCTCCTGTCAATCCGAGGGATATTTCAAATCCCAGTTTTGCCATGTTCATTGTAGAATTGAAAAGGCTTGGGAAAATTTCGACATCCCCAAAGAAGATCAACCTGAACAATGCAACTACAAAAGCAATGATAAAAAAGGAAACCCAGATATAATTTAGTACCATTAAATTAGTATTGTCAAGTGTGTGATGCTTATGGTGTCCAAAATAAGAATTTCACCTGAATAATTCGGAAAATAATTATTGAAATGCGCAATGGTTTGAGGGTGCTATGAATAAATAGCTCCTTAGTTCTTATAAAAACATAATTCCCTTAATTTTGAGCCTTACAAAAATAATAGCAATGATAAATTTTTTTAGAAATAGAATCAGGTTTTATCTTTTTTGCGTGATGAGTCTGTTACTCACTTCCTTTTCGTATGCTCAAGAAGGAGAGGTAAAGGTGATGGTGATGAAGATTGATTCAGAAATAGACCCAAGAACCAACAGGTATTCTGAATTGGCTTTGGACTATGCGAAGGAAATAGAGGCAGATATTGTCATTTTAGATTTGGATACATATGGTGGTGCTGTAAATGATGCCGATGATATCAGGACCAGAATGCTGGAGTTTGACAAGCCTTTGTGGGTTTTTATAAATAAGGATGCCGCCTCAGCCGGGGCATTAATCTCCATTGCTTGCGACAGCATTTATATGGCTCCGGGAGCCAGTATCGGCGCCGCTACGGTGGTGGTGGCTACCGGCGAAGCCGCACCGGATAAATATCAATCTTATATGCGCTCTATCATGCGGTCAACGGCTGAAGCAAGTGGAAGAAACCCACAAATTGCAGAAGCGATGGTTGACCAGACTATAGCAATTGACAGCGTTACAGAGGCTGGGAAAGTATTAACTTTTAGTACCTTGGAGGCAATTAAATACAACTTTTGTGAGGCAGAGGTTAAATCTATTGAGGAAATTTTAGAAAGAAATGGTGTTGAAAATTATGAAATAGTAAATTTTGAACTCGACCTTGCGGAACGCATCATTCGAATTTTTCTTAATCCATTTGTAAGCGGAATTCTTATCATGGTAATTATTGGTGGTATCTATTTTGAACTCCAAACTCCCGGAGTCGGCTTCCCAATTCTCGCTTCCGTTATTGCAGCCGTATTCTATTTTGTTCCTTATTATATGAATGGGCTTGCTGAAAACTGGGAAATTATTGTATTTTTTGTCGGGATTATTTTATTGCTCATAGAGGTATTTGTGATTCCTGGATTTGGTGTGGCAGGTTTAGCGGGCATTTTATTGATTGTCGGTTCGCTAATATTGGTTATGCTCAACAATGATTATTTTGATTTTTCGTTTGTCCAAACAAGTGAAATTACAAAAGCCGCCGCCGCTGCACTTTCAGGCTTGATGGCTTCAATAATATTAATGTTTTTTGGAGGGGTGCGACTTACACAAACTAATGTTTTCAAAAGAATATCTCTGGTAGATACCCAAAGCAGAAGTGAAGGATATACCTCCAATTTCGATCTGCACTCTTACATGGGCATGAAAGGAACTGCTTATACAGTGTTGCGACCAAGTGGAAAAATAATCATCGATGGTGAACTAAAAGATGCAATTACCAGGGGTGAATTTATTGAGAAAGATAGTAAGGTGGTAGTGATTGAAGAGAGCGGTACATCCTTAAAGGTGAAAGAAATATGATAATAGAATCGTTTAAAGGAAAAACTTTGACTTAATACTATATAATTCAATGTAGTTTAGTTAAGTCAGCACGTCATCGCAAGAATTAACATTTTATCCAAAATGCACAAAATGAAAATGGCGTTAAAAAATACCAGTTAATTCCCAGACCTGCTTGCAGTAGGCAGGTTTATTCTGGGATCTGCCTGCCATAAGAAATGATTTTTCAAATTGCCAACAGACCCCGGAACAAGTCCGGGGACTATCAAGGTATTTTTTTAGGTCATTGGTAGGCACAGACTGTCCCGTTTTTTCGGGAAAGTGATCTCTAATTTTGGGCATATAGAGTTTTAAATAGGCAGACTGCCACTACAAGCTTAACTAAACGACATTGCTATTTAATTGAGTAACTAAATAAGACAAATTCATGTACAATAAATATTTTATAATACTTACCCTATTTTTTATAGTTGGGGTTTCTTCAGCAAATGCAGAAGACAGCGCCTATCGCATTGAAGTGAAAATCAATAATTTCCAAGGTGATGTTTGCTATCTTGGTTATCCATATGGTGACAAGAAATATTTAGCTGATACAGCCAAAATCAATGATGGTGGCATATTTGTTTTTGAGGGATCAAAGCCACTGGACGGAGGAGTATATTTTATTTATAGCCCAAAAAATTTATACTTCGATCTGATTGTTGCAGAGCCAAATTTTAGTTTGGAAACCGATACAGTCAATCTCATCAAACACATGAAACCAACTGGATCTCTAGAAAATAAAGTATTTTTTGACTTTCAGCAATTCATGAGGGAGAAGCAAAAATTGGCTGGAGAAATTAGCAAACAACTAAAGGATAGTACAGATCAAGATGAACAAGATCGTTTAAAAGAACAATTGAAAACGCTCGATGGGGAGGTTAAATCTTTTCGTGCCACAATCATGGAGAAATACCCAGAAACTTTTGCGGTTAAATTTATAAAATCGACCATAGATGTAGAAGTTCCTACGCCACCAATGGACGAAAATGGAAATGCTATTAACCCAAACTTTGGGTACAATTATTATAAGGCCCACTACTTTGATAATATGGATTTCTCGGATAAAAAAATATTGCGTACACCCAATTTTTATAGCAAAATTGAGGATTACCTTGAGAAATATACTGTAAAGCACCCAGACTCTATCATTGCTTCGGCACATAATATCATTGAAATGGCCAGGGCAAATGACGATGTTTTTCGCTATTGTGTTGTGACCATCACTTACAAGTATGAGACTTCTAAAATAATGGGTTTGGATGAAGTATTTGTCGATCTGTCTGAAAGCTATTATTTATCAGGTGATGCTTTTTGGGCAGATTCTACGTTAACCGCAAAAATTACCGACAGAGTAAACAGACTCAAACCAAACCTACTGGGCAAACCTGCACCAAAAATGATGTTGCTTGATACGCTGTTGAAACCTATTTCTCTCTATGCATTGAAATCAGATTATTTCGTGCTGTACTTTTATGATCCCGATTGTGGGCATTGCAAAAAGAAAACGCCATTACTGAAAGAATTGTACGATGCAAAACTAAAAGATTTGGGTGTGACTGTCATTGCAGCCAACATCAAAAAGGATGTTGATAAATGGAAGAAGTACATAAAAGAACAAGATCTCAATTGGATCAATATGGCTGACCCGAAGGTCAGGTCAAACTTCCGATATGAATATAATATCGAATCCACACCGGTGATATTTATATTGGATAGCCAGAAAAAAATCATTGCCAAAAAACTTGACGTCGAGCAAGTAGAGGGTTTTATCAAAAGGCAAATTGAGATAAAATCAAAAAGCCAAAATCCGGGTTAAACCGGATTTGATAATTCAAGCTCTTCTTCCATAAAAGCTGCCGTCGGCAAGCAACTGCACATCAGATTTCTATCTCCATAAGCACTGTCGATTCTCCCTATTGCAGGCCAAAATTTATTTTGTGCAATATATGCGAGAGGATAAACAGCCTTTTGTCTGCTGTAAGGAAAATCCCAATTTTCTGCTGTAGCCACTTTCAAAGTATGAGGTGCATTTTTCAAAACATTATTTTGCGCATCAACACTTCCTTCTTCTATTTCTTTGATCTCATTTCTGATAGAAATCATGACCTCGCAAAATGTATCCAATTCTTCCAGCGATTCACTTTCGGTAGGTTCGACCATTAAAGTTCCAGCCACCGGAAAAGAAACCGTAGGCGCATGATACCCATAGTCCATAAGACGCTTGGCAATGTCTTCAACTTCTACGCCTACTTTTTTGAATGCGCGACAATCCAGTATCATTTCATGAGCGCATTTTCCTTGCGATCCGGAATACAATATTGGATAATGCTCTTCCAGACACGCCTTTATATAATTGGCATTCAGTATTGCGTTTTTTGTGGCATTGGTTAGGCCTTCTGCCCCCATCAATTTTATATAGGCATAGGATATAGGTAAAACCCCAGCACTGCCATACATCGCCGAAGACACGGCACTCATATTATCTTCTGATTGGTCAGTTGTTAAAGCATTTCCCGGTAAAAATTTAGCCAGATGCTCCGCAACGCAAATTGGACCAATGCCAGGGCCTCCTCCACCGTGTGGGATGCAAAAGGTTTTATGCAGATTTAAATGACAAACATCTGCGCCGATTATTCCGGGGCTGGTTAGTCCGACTTGGGCATTCATATTTGCGCCGTCCATGTAAACCTGCCCTCCACAATCATGGATAATCTGGCATATTTCTATGATTCCTTCTTCAAATACCCCATGCGTTGATGGGTAAGTAACCATAAATGCAGCCAGATTATCTCTATGCTGCTCCGCCTTACTTTTCAGGTCTAAGATATCAATATTCCCATGATCATCACAAGCAACTATTACCACCTTCGTTCCGGCCATCACTGCACTTGCCGGATTGGTACCATGGGCTGATGCAGGAATAAGGGTTATATTTCTATGCCCTTGACCGATATGAGCCAAATATGCCTTTATGACCATGAGTCCTGCAAACTCACCCTGCGCACCGGAATTTGGCTGAAGCGAAGTGGCAGCAAAACCAGTAATTTCAGATAAGTAAGATTCCAGTTCCTTAAATAATTCATTATAACCCAGTGCTTGATCTGGTGGGACAAGCGGGTGAATATTACAAAACTCAGGCCATGTGACAGGAATCATTTCTGTTGTGGCATTCAATTTCATGGTGCATGATCCGAGTGAGATCATGGAGTGGACCAAGGAAAGGTCTTTATTTTCCAGTCGTTTTATATATCTAAGCAGCTCATGTTCCGTATGGTATTTATTAAAAATTTCATGAGTTAGAAATTCACTCTTTCGTGCAATGCCCTCTGGATAATCTATGGCTACCGTATCAATTATTAAATCGATTGCTTTTTGATTGATCAGTTCACCTTTCACCTCAGAAAAAATTTGAATGAGGCCCATGAGGTCTTTGATCTCGCAGGTTTCATCAAGGGCAATTAATATTGAACCTTTATGAAAATAATTGAAATTGAATTTATGCTTTTCCGCAACCTTTAGAATCTTTCTTTTTTCATCTTCGCTGACAGAAATATTTATGGTGTCAAAAAAATCTTTATCAGCTACTTGGTAACCCATTTCAGACAATACCTGTTTCAATGATTTTGCTAAAAGATGGATTTTTAAAGCAATTCGCTGAATACCCTCAGACCCATGATAAACCGCATACATCCCGGCCATAACAGCCAAAAGTACCTGTGCAGTACAAATATTGCTGGTAGCCTTTTCCCTGCGAATATGTTGCTCCCTGGTTTGTAGTGCCATTCTGTATCCGGGATTGCCATCTTTATCGATCGAGCTGCCAATGATCCTTCCTGGCATTTGGCGCTTATTTTTATCTAAGGTTGCCATATAGGCTGCGTGTGGTCCGCCATATCCGAGTGGTACACCAAACCTCTGTGTTGTACCAACAACCACATCTGCACCAATTTCACCGGGTGGTGTTAGCAAAGCAAGGCTCATTAAATCTGTAGCTACGGCTATGGAGATGCTATGGCTTTTTGCCTCTTCAAAAAACGAACTGAAATCATGGGCCTCTCCATATTTATTGGGATATTGAACCAATACGCCATAAAGATCGGGGTCAGATAAATCATATGTTTTGTAATCTCCAACAACTATTTCTATACCAACAGGAAGTGATCTTGTTCGAAGAATATCAATGGTCTGATCAAAAACCTTTGCATCAACAAAAAACTTATTGGCAGATTTTTTAGGTCTTTTTCTCAACCCGGCCAGCATCGACATCGCCTCTGCTGCTGCGGTACCTTCATCAAGAAGGGAGGCATTGGCTATTTCCATTCCAGTAAGATCAATGACCATGGTCTGGAAATTAATCAGGGCTTCAAGCCTGCCTTGTGCAATTTCTGCCTGATAAGGCGTATATGCTGTGTACCACCCTGGGTTTTCTAATATGTTTCGTTGGATTACGGTAGGCGTCTTAGCACCATAGTATCCTTGACCAATTAAAGATTTGAAGATTTTGTTTTTTGAGGCCAGCTTACTGGTTTCTTCCAAAAATGCATGTTCGGTAAGCGGGGCTGGTAAATGGATAGGTGCTTGCAACCTGATGGATTTCGGGACAGTTTGATCAATTAATTCTTCAATTGATACAACACCAATTTTTTGGAGTTTTGTATTTGTGAACTCATCATTTTTTCCATGATGCCTGTATTCAAAAATATCCTGCGGATTCAGATTTCCCCTCATATTTATTGTAAATGCTAGTTGGACGACTACCTTTAAAATTAAGGCGCAAAGGTATGATTTATTGAGGAAATTATTTATTGAACAAGCAAAAATTATAAGAGATTGAATGGTAAATTATTGGTATAATAAATCTATTTTTTCAAATACAAAATTTCATGAAAAATCTACCAATTATAAGGTAATTCTAAAAATACCTCAATCCAATAAAAGAGAAATTGTCAATTTTGATGATATATTCGTATCATCAATAAAATACTGATTTATGAAAAGATACATCCTTAATTCTAAGCTGATTTTTGTCACTTTATTAATTATAATAAGTGCTTGCCAACCCTTCAAACAACCCAATGTTGTCATTATTTTTCTCGATGATTCCGGCTATGCAGATTTCAGACCCTTTGGCCTTGATGGAATCCAGACCCCTCATGTGCAGACTTTGGCAGAAGAAGGCAGAACCTTTACTAACTTCCATGTGCCACAGGCCATATGCTCTGCATCGAGGTCGGCATTGATTTCGGGGTGTTATCCTGGTCGCACTAAAGTATTTGGTGCCCATGGACCCAAAGGCCGAGGATTGGAAACAACTTTTCCTACCATCGGTGAAATTTTTAAAACCGCTGGATATAAAACGGCGATATTCGGAAAATGGCATTGCGGAGATCAACCTGAAACACGGCCATTTGCCAGGGGTTTTGATGAATCATGTGGCCTCATGTATTCCAATGATATGTGGAAACATCATCCCGAAGATCCTGAATACTGGGGAAGATACCCACTTCAATACTGGGAAAACGATAAAGTTAGTATAGAGGAGGTGAGCATTGAAGATCAAAAAATGCTTACTAAATGGTCTACCGAACATGCAGTTGATTTCATTCGCCGCAACAAGGATGAGCCATTTTTGCTTTATGTGCCACACTCAATGCCTCATGTGCCTATATTTTGTAGTGATGAATTTGAAGGGAAATCCGGAGTTGGACTGTACGGTGATGTTATTTTGGAGTTGGACTGGTCAGTTGGCGAAATTACTAAAGCGCTTAAAGAAAATGGTCTTGATGAAAATACAATTGTTATATTTTCCTCAGACAATGGCCCTTGGGTTTCGTATGGCAATCATGCCGGAAAAACGCCCTTTCGCGAGGCGAAGGCTACTTCATTTGATGGGGGAAACCGATCTGCCTGTATCATAAAATACCCAGTAGGATTAAAACCCAATTCATCATTTGACAAAGCATTTTTTTCTATCGATTTATTGCCTACGCTCTGTCATGTAGCTAGAATAGAAATGCCGGAAAATGAAATAGATGGTCAGAATGTTTGGGAGTTTATTTCCGGGAAGAAAAACTTAAAAAATCCACATGATTATTATGCGCTGTCAACAAGTCGAAATTTCGAAGGTGTAATGAGTGGTGATGGGAAATGGAAGCTGCACCTGGCTCATGATTATCGACATCTCTTAATTCCAGGCAACGATGGTCAGGCTGGTAAACATGAAACCAGAAAGATTGAGCGGTCGCTTTTCGATATGGAAAATGATCCTTTAGAAAGTACCAATGTGATTGATGATCATCCGGAGGTTGCAGAAAAATTAATGCGTTTTGCCAGCTCGCATAAGGCAAAGTTTTATGATGAATAAATAGTTTAACTTGTTTTTATTATTGACTAATGAACAAGTCTTATACCAAAATTCTCGCAATAGTATTAATAATATTTGGGCTGCTAACTTTATTCTTGACAAGCTCTATAATTTTTGACTGGTTTGGGATTAGAGAAAAGGAGGGTAACTACGTTTTATTTATAGTGTGGGCCAACTTTATTTGCAGTTGGATATACTTATTCTCCGGTTATGGGATTTTGAAACAAAAACGATGGTCAGTTAAGCTTTTGATCATTGCCGGTCTGATTTTAATTTCAACCCTCCTTGGCTTGTTTATTCATATTAATGCCGGACTGGAATATGAAACAAAAACCATTGGAGCAATGTTTTTTAGGATAACAGTGACATTTATTTTTGCATATTTTGCTCATCGGAAAATTACAGATTAAATTTATAACGGCTTTTTATTATTTTTTTCTGCTTCTTAAATGTTTTGGATATCTTCGCTAAAAACGACCTGATAGGCTGCATTTTACTTCAGACGACACACAAAGTTTACCTGTTGTGCTGTCCAACGGGCAAACTGTAAGTAATGATTGTATGCACGATCAAAAACTATCATACTGGCAGCTAGCCGTAGGTACTCCAAAAAGTTCTTATCATGAAGCTTCGCCTCACTGAGTTTTACAAATACAGGAGTATCCGAATGAACATCAGTCATCATATGAACCTTTAAACCTCCTTTCTTTTTGCCTTCGTTTTTTGGATTACGACCAAATGCTTTTAGCTGGCGAACTACTTAATCCAAGGTGGTTTAGTTTGCCTTGCATGCTCATAGTTAAGACACTATTCTTTTGCTTGTAATAAATTCTTTGGCTTCTTTCAAAGAATGTTTAAAAGCTAGCACAATGCCTGCATTTGCACAAAATCTTTTCATTAAATTCCATTGGTTGTTTTTAAAGCCTCTTCCCTCCTTATTAATTACAATTATACCTAGAATACCTGTTTTAGCTAAAAGTGGAAATGCATACTCATTGAACCATAATTGGTCTTCATTGCTTAAGCCACCAAAGTTTGTTGTGTCGTTTATCCAATATTTAGTAGGATATTCTTTTATAGTACCAATATTATTGCTCATGATATCACGAAACTCCTCTGTAGTTGGGGGTCTTTTCCAGAAAATCCTGGAAGTAGATAATATTCCATTGTAAATTATTTTAACCACATCATTTTCAATATATACCTGATGATCAAATTGCTCCGGTTTTGGTAGAGGTAAAGTTATAATAAAAGTTGTTCCTTGGTTAACTTTGCTCTTAACTTGAATGGTGCCATTCATTTCTTCTACTTGCTTTTTAACAAGATAAAGACCAAGTCCCTTACCCTGCATACCAAAATGAAAACGAGAATACATTTTAAATAACTTATTATTGTGTTGGCTAAGATCAATGCCTTTCCCGTTATCAATAATCTTTAGTATAAAATTATTGCCTTCTTTCTTTGTGATAACCTTAACTTTTAAATCAATCCTTTCTTTCTTAAATTTAAAAGCGTTACCAATTAGATGGGACAAAATACTTTGCAAAAAGGCTCTTACTCCCCAAAAGGTGTTTTTCTCTATTTCCAACTCCATATTTTCTACAAAGCTCATCTTCTGCCCACTATCAACTAAAACTTTTTGGGTTATTTTGACTTCTTCTTTTATATTGATAATTTCTTTTATCTTATAAAGGTTATTTCTAATCTGAAGTATTTCGTTTAAATCTGAAATAATTGAATCTAATGATACAACTTCAAAACTAACTTTCTCAACCAAACTAGTCTGTTCATTAGGGTCAAGCTTGCTAAACAAGCCGGTTAGTCCTAACAAACGAGCAACAGGGGCTCTTAAATGATGAGAAACTGAATATGAAAACTGCTCAAGTTCATTATTGCTACGAATAAGCTCTTCAGAATGCTTTTTAAGCTCACTTGTACGAGCTGATACCTTATTTTCCAGAGATTCAAATAATTCCTTTCTGTTCTTATCAAGTTTAAATAAGCGTATTTTAAAAATCAATAGTGGAGTAACAATAAGACTAAATGCGATCAAGTAAAAATATGTGGATATATAATATTGTTCGCCAAAATAAGATCTATAGTTAATATTGAAAAGATCATGAAAATCATCAAAAAAAGTTAATATTGTTAAATTAACAATCAAAGCAATGATGAAATAAGCCCGCTCTTCCATTCTAAATAGCAATAGGGGTAAAGCTGCACTCGCAAGTATGAGTACCCTTACATCAAAGGAATAAGCATGTGTTCCATTCGGTATATAAATAAGAGTGATTATATTTCCCATCAAGATCATAACAGGAGGGATTAGAGACAATAACAATCTTCCTCCTATTGAAAATCCTAAATAATTAAATAATATTGGTACACTATATAAAAAAACCGTCCCCAAAGCAATATAGACGGAGATTATCCAGCCATAACCCTGTAACAAAACAAGAGAAATAATAAATGCAATAACGGAAGAAATTATTGCAGTTATATTAGAATATGTTATTTCATCAGCTAATTCACCCGACTTATCCTTATCTGCCCCGATTAAAAATATATTCATTTTAAATATTTTTGGATAGTTGTCAAGCTTCACGAGTTTGTTTAAGAAAACTTGAACTATAACTTCGCCTCAAGTTTAGTATTTTATTGCCAGGTTTCACCACGATGTTGACGTTTTTTTCTTCTCTCTCATTTGGGATTTTGAAACAAAAACGATGGTCGGTTAAGCTTTTGATCATTGCTGGTCTGATTTTAATTTCAACCCTCCTTGGCTTGTTTATTCATATTAATGCTGGACTGGAATATGAAACAAAAACCATTGGAGCAATGTTTTTTAGGATAGCAGCGACATTTATTTTTGCATATATTGCTCATCGGAAAATTGCGGATTAAATTTATAACGGCTTTTTATTAACTTTCTTCTGCTTCTTAAATGTTTTGGATATCTTCGCTAAAAACGATCTTTTTCTAGTCTGTAACATGAATTTTAGACTGTATTTATCATTTGTAATTATACTCACTATCAACATTGGCACTTGGGCTTCCAGTGAAGATTCGGATACAATATCGACCATTTATCTCAATAACACCCTGATTATATCTGCACAAAGATTTGAGACAAATGCCTTTGAAAGACCAGAGTCTGTTGGTTATCTCGGGAAAGCCCAATTACAAAGATTATCTCCCATGTCCATGCCGGAGGTGCTTTCGCATATACCTGGCGTTTGGATGCAAAAAACAAATCATGGTGGTGGGTCGGCATTTATCAGGGGCTTGACAGGATATCAAACGCTTTTGATGATGGATGGCATAAGATTGAATAATTCTACTTATCGTTCGGGGCCCAACCAATATTTAAATACAATTGATCCATTGATGATTTCCAATATTGAAGTCCTACGGGGTGGCGGTTCTGTGCAATATGGATCAGATGCTATTGGAGGAACAATCCATATGCTATCTTCAGACCCCAAGTTTTCTGACAATGGCATGAAGTTAAGTGGTACACTTTATGGTAAATATTGGTCTTCGGATATGGAAAAAACTATAAGGGGGCAAGTCAATCTGGGAACTAAAAATTTCGCCTTTGTCGGAGGATTTACGTACAAAGATCTGGGAGATATTAAAGCAGGAGGTGAGTTGGGAACTTTAACACCTACCGGATATGAAGAATATTCTATGGATTTTAAGGGTGTTTATAAATTTAATAATAAACATCATTTGACTGCAGCCTATCAGCATCTGAAGCAAGTGGATGTACCCCTTTATCATAAAATTGCTCCAGGAGATTATCAGATTTATCGCTTCAATCCCCAACAAAGAGATTTGGCATACCTGAGACTCGAATCATATTATACCAATAAGATATTTTCCGAAATAAAATATACCATTTCTTTCCAAAGATCATTAGAAGTCAGGGAAAAGCAGAAAACAGGTTCTGTGGATTTTGTAGAAGAGAAAGATGACGTAAATACGCTTGGTGCGAATTTTGAAATAATTTCCAATATTAACAAAAGCTGGAAAATTACAACCGGTATAGAGTTTTATAATGATAATGTTGGTAGTCGGGCTCAATCTACCAATTTAGAAACCATGGAGGTAAATCAACTCAGAGGTCTTTATCCTGATGGCTCTACCAATGATAATTTTGCATTGTACACTTTGCATAGTTATAAATTAAATAGATGGAATTTTACAGCAGGATTGCGGTACAATTATATTCAACTGAATATTAAAGATACTACGTTTGGCAATACTATTATTTCCCCTGACGCATTGGTTGGCAACGTTGGTGTAGTTTATAAATTAAATGCTAACCATCATCTTACTGCAAACATCAATTCTGCTTTTCGAGCACCAAATATCAATGATGTTTCCAGCTTTGGCATTGCAGATTTTCGATACGAAGTTCCATCATATAATTTAAAACCTGAGACCTCATTGAATAAAGAGATAGGTTATAAAATCAGATATAGCAAATTTTCAGGCGCATTGCATTTATTCCATAATAAGCTCAACGACCTGATTACAAATGTCTCGGGCCAACATAATGGTGCTGATTCACTGGATGGTTACAAAGTATATAAGCGTGAAAATATCAACGAGGCAGGATTGTATGGAGGAGAGCTGGAACTCGAAGCTAAATTTAGCAAGTCAATAGTAGGATTTGGAAACATTTCCTATACTCATGGGCAAAACTTAAGCAAGGATGAACCTATGCGACGAATTCCTCCAATGAATGGGAGGTTAGGCTTACGAAGTAATTTTTCTCAACATATTTTTATGATGGCAGAATGGGTATTTGCCGCTACACAAGAAAGACTTTCCCCTGGTGACATTGCCGATGATAGAATCGCCGATGGCGGCACACCCGGCTGGAATATCGTTAATATTTATTCCGGCTATGAGCATAAATACTTCTCTCTGAATGCCAGTTTGCAGAATTTGTTTGACAGTGGTTATCGAATTCATGGATCTGGAATTGATGGAGTTGGAAGAAGTTTTTGGATTTCTGTAAAAATTAATATCAATCCAGCTTCATGACAACCTACATCAAAGAAGTAATTGCTGTATTTGAAAAACATGCAGATCCATCCACGGCAATTCCAATGGCAAAGTACATGAAAAATAAATTTGAATACTTTGGAATAAAATCACCATTGCGTAAAGAAATATCAAGACCATTTTTGGTGAATTCTAATTTGCCCCATGTGCAGGTAGTACCCGAAATAACCATTGAATTTTGGGAGAGGCCTGAAAGAGAGTTGCAATATTTTGCCATGAGTCTTTCACAAAAAAATCTAAAAACGTCTCCTATAGATCATATAGAACTTTATGAAAATTTGATTTTACAAAAGTCGTGGTGGGATACTGTCGATAGTTTGGCTACCTGGAATATTGGCCAACATTTTCGTCGATTTCCTCAACAAATATCTGTATATACCAATAAATGGATGAGTTCTAAAAACATCTGGCTCCAAAGAAGTTGCCTCTTATTCCAGTTAAAATATAAAGAAAAAACAGACTTCAAACTTTTAAAGTCATTTATTCTTCCGCTAATATCTTCCAAAGAATTTTTTATAAAAAAAGCCATTGGTTGGGCGTTGAGAGAATACTCAAAAACCAACCCTGAAGAAGTCGTAAGGTTTGTAAAAGAGTATTCATTATCAACCTTGAGCTATCGAGAGGCCACCAGATTACTGAAATAATATATTTAAATTTTCTATTTATTTACTAAACAATTATAGCCCACTTGATCTTATTAATAAAAGAATAAATAAAAGTGTCTCGTTATTCCATAAAAGAAATAGAACAATTATCAGGTATAAAAGCCCATACTCTCCGCGTATGGGAACAGCGATATAGTTTTATCAAACCCCAAAGGACACATACCAATATTAGATTCTATGATAGTGAAGATTTGAAACTGGTACTTAATATCTCTCTCTTAAAAGATAGAGGATACAAAGTTTCAAGAATTTGTAATATGCCTGCCAATGATCTTCAGGCAGAGGTTATAAAAATAATGGATAATAAAATGGCCTGTTGTGAAAAGATACAGGGCTTGACCATTGCGATACTTGAATTAGACGAAGAACGATTTGAGAAAATTATAAGTACAAATATCCTGCATGTGGGATTTGAAAGTACTATGATAAATCTGATAATTCCATTTATAAATAAAATAAGGTTGCTTTGGCAAACAGGGACTATCAGTGCTGCACAAGAACATTTTTCAGGCAATCTCGTCAGGCAAAAATTGATTGTGGCCATTGACGGTCAAATCAACAACTCAGAAAATATCAACAAAAAATATCTTCTCTTCTTATCGAAAAATGAAACCTGCGAAATTGACCTATTGTTAGCTACGTATATTATCAAGTCTCATAACAACAAAGTAATTTTCATAGGAAAAAATGCCCCTCTTAATGATTTAGTGAAAATATACGAAAACCATAATCCAGATTTTGTTTTGACTATTCTCACGACATTTTCTACCAATTGCGATATTCAAAAATATGCAGAATTGCTCTCTGACTCATTTGCCAATGCTACAATACTATTATCGTGCAACAAGGTAGTTGATCGAAATATAGACATGCCACAGAATGTTATATTGATCAGCGGATTTCAAGATCTTATTGAGCAAATAGGATAAAAATTAATTATGTATAAAACTGCCAGAAAAACTTCAAAATGAATAAGCAACTCCAAAAACAAGATTAAAGTCAGCTCCATTAAGGCCATCTTCAATCTCTAAGGCTACATTCTCTTCCTCACTTTTAACAGATCGGTACTTCGATGACCGGTATAAACCAGCCACTTTTACTGAAACCTTAGGTGTGAAATAATAAGACATACCCAAGCCTACCTGAAAATTACCAATGTTTCCAATATAACGAGCATCACTAACCAAATTTGAAGAAACAATTACTGCACCATCATAAACTCTTAGTGGCATTATAGGTATCCAGCCTAATTGTATGAAAGGTTGAAACTTTGAGTGTACAAGAATGTAGTACTTATAATCAATGCTGATTACTCTATAAATTGCTTCAGCACTGATATTTGCCCACATCACATCATGTTTGGATTCTAAATAACTCAAATCAAGGGAATATTTTTCCGATCTCATTTCAATGGTTATTCCCCATCCAAAACCTGCATCAACCTTGGGTACTATAAAAACATCATTAGTTCCCACAAGGATAGTTTCTCCATCAAAACCTTTTGAAAGTGAGTTATACGGAAGGTTTAGACTGATGGTAAATCCTTGATTAACAGCAAATTGAGCATCTGAAATATTGCTAAGGCATATGCAAATTGTTATTATTAATACAGTTAAATAATTCATGTTATAATTTTAGATTTGATTTAAGTTTATTTTTTTCTACCCTCAACGCCTGCTTGCTTAAAATATGTAACTTGTGAAAGGTAGAATTCTTGTATATTACAAATGATATTTTATTTTAAAATTTCATAATAAAATCTTTAAGACTGGTACTTGTTAAGTTTCAAAAAATCTTGTCTTTTCTTGAATATCAAGGATAGACCTGGTAACAATCGCTCGAATTGCCAGTTGGAGGACAATAGGATGCTTTACAACTATTATCATTCTTAGCTTTCACAATTTCAATACATTTTGATTCGGTCACAAACGGATGATTGGTCTGGACAAAAGATTGTCCAGTTTTAAAACCTCCGCAAGATATGCTACAATTATCCCCTTCTTCTCCGAAGTTACAGGATAAAGTTAGGGAAAAAAAGCAATGAATAAGAACAAAATAGATTGTTTCATATTTATAGTTTTTTAGAGGCGAAAATGCCAATCGGTCATATTAAACCGCACCTTGTAAGCGCACTTTGTGATAATGCAAAATAAATTAAAAGGGTTATCTACAAATAAAATGCACAATGTTCTTGTTGTGACTAATGTCACAAATAGCAATATGAAATATTATTTAGCTTGCCTCAGAATTGTTTATGTCCAAAATAGTTTTTATTAAACACAGTGGACTTCTTTAAATACCGAGTGATTTTATTCTCAGTTTAAAAATATTTTTTGACAAATAATATCAATTAGGCTTGGTTAATAAATGTCGTAGAAAAAACATTTATTCATATAATTCAATCAAAGCACAGTATCGGCTAAATAAAAAGAGAGGAACAGCAAACATAAAAATTAAGATACGTTTAATATAATGTGATATAAGTTAAACAAAAAAAAACAAAACAGAGCCAGCCATGACTGCATTAGAATTTAGTTACACAATCGACAAGTTATCAGGAAATCTGAAACCCTATGCGCTTCGCCTTACAAGAGATATGGAAGATGCCAACGATTTAATGCAAGAGACAATTCTTAAGGCATTTTCAAATAGAGAAAAATATACAGAAGGGACCAACCTTAAAGCATGGATGTACACCATTATGAAAAATACATTCATTACTAATTACCAACGCATGATGCGAAAAAAAACATTTATTGATTCCACAAATAATTTACACTATATAAATTCTACTTCAGCCTCAATCGAAAATTCTGTTTATGAAAAATTTGCCCTGAAGGATATTAACTCTGCCATCGACAAATTACCTGATACATATAAGGATCCGTTTACAATGCATTTCAGAGGGTTTAAATACCATGAAATTGCTGATGAGCTACAGATTCCGATAGGAACCGTCAAAAACAGAATCCATATCGCTCGAAAAGAATTAAAACTTAAGCTTGGAAATAAATATTGCAATAAATAATTGAGATGCTATTCAAATTATTTATTGCACCATTCAGATCGAAAATGTATGGAAATACATTTTCGTAACATCTAATGATTACTGGTCAATTCCTGATTAATTTCCGGAACTTCGTTTAGCTCAAACTCAACTCTTCTGTTCATTGTCCTTCCAGAATCTGTGGAATTTGGCATTTTTGGTCTTGCCTCTCCATACCCATTAAAATCAAGACTTGCTGTTAATGTCCCCTTTCCAACAAAATATTTTGCTATAGAAGCTGCGCGTCGTTGTGATAAATCCAGGTTATATTCATTAGAACCCATTGAACAAGTATGTCCATCAATTGTCATATATAGATTTGGGTTGTCCAGTAACATTTCAGAAATTTTATCCAATTCGGGAAATGATTCTGATTTAATAATATCACTGTCAAAATTGAAGTAAACATTATTGAGAACAATTGCCTTATCTTTGATAATAGGATCAAGAAACATGTTTTTTTCAATCTCTGCACTATTTTCAATCTCTCGAAGATCTAAGGTGTCTATTGAATTGTAGAATCCTTCCGACTTAGATATTATTTGATACTTGTATCCTTGCTTTAATGTGACTGAATATCCATTTAGCCCAGATGAGACTAATTGAATTTGATCATCGTCTATATTTCTAATAAATTCAATTGAAGATTCGATGGGTTCCAAGGTGGTTGAATTAAACGTCATCCCTTTTATTGAAAGAATGATGTTTGGGATTTTCAATGCCAATGGAGCCAACATTTCGGGCTTTTGATAATAAGGAAGTTTTACTTTGTATATATCTGTGTTGTTGATGGTCCCCCTGGTAAAATAGGCATATTCATCATTTTCTGTAAAATTGAAAAATATATCATCTTCACTTGAGTTGAATCCTGAACCAAGATTTTCCGGTTCAGACCAATTTTGCCAAGTATCATCTAATCTTCTGGATAGGTAAATATCATATTTTCCATACCCACTAAATCCTTTAGATGAGAAAAACATTGTTTTACCATCAGAGGCTAAAAAAGGAGAAGCCTCTTCTGCTGCCGAATTTATTTGCGGCCCCAAGTTTAATGGTTCAGTCCAGCTACCATCTTCTTTTAAATTAATAACATATAAATCTCTATCGCCCTGACTATCTTTTCTTTCAACAGACATTACTATGGCCTTCATATCGTCAGTCAAGAAATAATTTGCTTTATCAGATAAATTATAATCATTTGCGATATCAAGATTCTTTGGCTTTGCCCATGATCCGTCTGTCTTTTTTTCTGACATAGAAACTCCTTGTGTCATCTTATTTTTTGAGTAATAGGCATTGCCAAGAAGTAAGAGCATTGCTTGCCCATTGGCAGAAATGGAGCTAATAAAGTTTGGCCCTTTATTATTTAATGGTCTGCCGACATTTTTAGCTTTTAGCCAGTCTCCAGTATTTGGATCTCTTTCCGCAAACCAAATATCTTCGTCATCTTTTTCACCTCCAGTATTTTCCGGGTGATTTTGTCTGCTAAAAAATAATGTATTTGCATCGGGAGCAATTAGTGGACGAAGCTCATTAAATTCAGAATTAATATTTGAATTTAACGCTATTGGAACATAGTCATTATTAATTTCATCGGTAACATTTATTTCAACAGTAATGGGCATTTTAGAATCCGATATTCCAATTGCATCTATTCCAAAATGGCCAGAAAGCACATTACTATTTATTGTTATTTTTAGTGCTGCAACAGGATAAGATGTTTTGTCAAAAAAGAACCTGAATAATCTTCCTTCGATAGAAATACTTTGTGGATCGAAGGTGTTTAATAAATATTCCTTCCCTTTTGGGTCATAGGCAAATATTTTATAAACAGCTCCCGGATTATGCGTTTCAGCAATTGCTATCTGCTGAATTTTGATAGGCGATTTGAATCCAACCTTAACAAATTCCTCTTTGCCTTTCCTTTTAGGAGACCAGGCATTCGGGCTTGCCCCTAAATTTGGAAGTACGTTTGGTTTGCCTGTTACTTGATTAACTGAATATTGTCTTTTCCCGAATTGAGAAGAATAATCGATCACTTCATTTGCCCATTCTACTTGCTGACCGTAAACTGCGGAGGTGAAAGCAAAAAATATTACAATTATAATTAAGTTTTTCATCTGTTTTTATTTTGATGTAAATAGCTGATTGATAAAGTTGATTTAGCTTTTATCTATTTATTATTTTGGAAATAGGTACTATTTTTTAGTATCGAACTTTTGGGGCTGCAGGTTTAAAAAATCTGTAACCCATAGATATCTCAAAAGATCCAGCTCCACGACTATTATATCGTAAAGAAGTAACATTCCAATCGTAGCTAAACCCAAGCTGAAGATTGTTTGTCAAAAATTCTACACTGGCAATAAATGAATCTTGAACTCGATACCATGCACCTACCCTAGTTACAAGGTTGCTCATTTGACCATGAGTATTGAATGGAAGTTTATAGGATAAAAATGAACCGATATTTGTTTGGTTTACCTGGTCGTGGAGCATAGAAAGGAAGTTCGCTGAGATTGATGCTTTTTCGCTCAGTGAAAATACCATCCCTCCATGCAGTTTATATAATACCGGCAAATTGTTTTTATTACCTTCTATAACAGATTGATCTGGATTATTGAGGTGACCTGCACTGAGTCCAGCATATACACTTCTTACATTTTTAAGATCAGAATTTGCAAAATATCTCCAAAACGCTCCTGCAGTTATATCAAAAAAAGTTCGATTTCGTATTTGATCTATTTCCACGGGTACTGTAGAATTGTCAAATCCAAAAAATGGATTATACTGCTCTCCCCACTCCAACTTACTTTTATCAATATTTTTATGGATAAATCCCATTTGCATTCCAAAAGTTAACCTGTTTATCGATTTGCTAGACAGTTTGACATTATACGCAAATGATGCATTTCCTCCATAGGTTTTTAAACTTGAACCTTGACCAGCCTCATCGCTGTAAAATGAAAGACCAACTCCTCCAACTTGACCTTCAGGTTTAGCGTGCTTATCATTAAAATATGGAATAATCAATGAAACCTGACTTGTGGTATAAGGAAAATCTAAGCTTCCCCATTGAGACCTGTGAGCAAAACTCAGGTACATATTTTCCTCTTCTGCAATTAATGCAGGATTCAAATAAATTGCTGAATTATAAAACTGCGAGAATACTGGATCCTGAGCATAAACTCTTGTTACGCTAAAAATAATAAGGATCGCTAATAAAAGTTGGTTTTTTCTTTGCATGGTTTTGCTATTATTTCAATTGTGTAATTGTTCCGGTTCTTTCAAAACGTTCTCCTCCAATAAATTTTCCTTTAAGGAAATAGGTGAAGACATTCAATTCTTGTTCTTCATTATTATTCTTGTTTATTCCACCCCATCCAATGCTGTTGGCTTCATGTAAACTATTGGTTTGATACATGGTTTTTCCCCATCTGTTTACTATTTGGAATGAAAAATCAAAATCGTCAATATTATTTCCATAAACTTTCACAACCTGATTTTCAGGATTTTGTGCAATGGGACTAAATACATTTGGAACATATAATTCGTCTTTTGACAATACCTCAATTTCTATTTCAGTAATTTTTTCACAACCTGACTCCTTTACAATTAAGGCAACTGTATATTTCCCTCCTTCAATAAATTCAGTTGATGAGTTTTTTGCTGAACTGCTACTACCATCTCCAAAAATCCATTCATATTCATTATAACTATTTACTGATGGGGTAAATGTAATTTGAGAATTGGTTAAAAGGTCTTTGATAGGTGACACTCTAAAACTTGCATCAAGCTCTTCAATGATAGTTACTTCTTTAGCAATGGTACTGATAACACAACCGTTGGTGACCTCTGCGGAAAATTTGATAACACCTGTTTCATCTTCAGCAGGAATATATGAAGCATCTATTTGATCGCCATTTACAATAACACCATTTCCATCCGTTGTCCAGGTTACAGCCAATTCATTAACCTCTCCAATTATGCCCAATTGTATTTCGCTCCCGAAACAGTTTTTTTCGTTTGCCTCAATTTCGACAAGCAGATCTTTGGTTCCATCAGAAATGGTAGCTGACCCAATAACTTCTCCACTACAATTGGCATCGGTAAAATTTAAAATCGTATATGTTTTGAACTCGGAGCTTGTAAATTCAAATAGGTTGTCGCTTGTGGTGATTGTTGATTCATTTTCACCATCGGAATAAGTAAATGTGAACGGTGCAGCTCCGGTTAATTTTATTTGAATGGTGGCTTCGTCATTGTTGCATAATGTAACATCTCCAAAAATCGTAGCTACTGGGGTTTCATATATATTTATATCTATGTTTCCATTTGCAATGCCAATACAATTCGCATCTTCTACTTGAGTCAACTCAAATAAACCGCTTTTATCAATATCAATAATTAATTGGTTATCATCAGATTCAATTGACATTGACTCTCCATCAATTTTATAGCTTACTACCCATGGGCCATAACCTGTAAGCCCGATTTCAATAGCGGCAGCATTATCTCCACAACCATTTGAATGATCGTTAATTACTGCAGTTGGCTGCGACAATTCAACAATGGCTTCTCCATTTACTATACCGTACTTATTTCTATCCTTAATTGACACAAGCTTAATGGTATCCTTAATTGTAGTCTCAAAAGAAAAATCACTTTCCTCAATACCTTCAATTTCTATTTCTTCTACTCCATTGTCATATACTATAGTCCATGGAGCCTGACCTGAAAGTTTAACTTTTATTGTTGCTGTTGCACTTTCATCACATAATGTTGTGTCTCCACTTATTAAAGCAGTAGGTATTTTTGGTATGTTTGTTGTATCAATCGCACCTGGTTCTGCGGTAATGAAAAATACAGCATCATTAAAATCATTGTCTCCTTCAGGTCGCTTTATATCCTCAAAACCCAATAACAGTTTATTTTCCTGAACATAATTTAATAAAATGGTTTGCTGTCTGAACTCCTCTGTTGTAAATGTATTGAAGCGAGAGTCTGAAAAAACGATATGAGAATCTATGCAAATTGAATTACCCTTCCATCCTTTGGCAATAAGAAAATACCCAATTCCAGTATTTGCTGAAAATGTTCCTAACTTTACTTTATCACCAGGTTTTATTGCATCCGGCTGAGAAACATTTGGAAATATAAAAACCAAACTATCAATATCGTAAACTGTCAGAGGAGGGTTATTAATATCATATGTATAAAAACCCAATGAGTTTTTCCAGCCTGCTCCCTCATGCACCATAGTTAAATAAACTTCACTTGCTGATGTGAGTTCAGTATTTAGTTGCACATCATCTCCAAAATAACTGTCATTTGATTCAGAAATCTTGACACCTTCCGGTAGGGTTTCTTTTACAAAGTTTATAAGGGATTGAGAAACGCTATCTGATTCCGGGTGTAAATAATTTGGTATACCATTAGTATCCCAATCTCCCAGAAACTTAAATTTTGAAGTCAATTCATCATTAATAGAATCGCATGTTATAATATCATCAGCAAATAATTGCGTACTCCCAATTGAAAAAGAGAAGATTAGAGCCGCAGAATAAAATACTTTTTTCATCGAATTAAATTTATATGGATTGGAAATTTAAAATCAAATTCTACTGTTTGACACTTTGTGAGAATTCAAATTTTTCAGTCTTTATTAAAAAATGTGTCGTCATCGTTTTAATTAAAAAATTTGCAATCATCTGTAAGTGCAATTTATTATTAGATGATTTACATTGGTAGATATGATATTTGTATAATAGGTAACCACACTGTTGAGAATTATTAAAAAGAAATTAAAACAGCTTATCGGCTAGGATCCATTAGGGTTTTAAATAGACATGATATTTGGCCAGTCTAGTTTGTAAGGGTAATTGGTTTAGGCAGATTAATATTTAATCAAAATAAAACCAACATTGAATATTCTACAAAAAAATAATGGAAGGAATTAATTGCCAGGGAATTTTACGTAATTTGAAATTATATGTGCTCGAAAGTTTAACGATGTATAATTGAGAAATATAAATATATATGCGATGATTGGGATTTTATTGATTTTAGGCTTTTTCTCGATCCATTTATCTCAAATCTATGTTTGGAATTATCATGATTCAGCATATCATTTGACCATAAAAGATGATAGCTATGATTTGAAAAATCCTGATGAAAGATGGGTATTACCAAAAGAGCTTGAGGAAATTTCAGGACTTTCATATTACAAACCAAATCAATTGGCCTGCATCCAAGATGAAGATGGCATCTTATACTTATATGATTTAGAAAATAAAAAAATTGTTAGAAAAGAACTTTTTGGCAAAAAAGGAGATTACGAAGGGGTTGAAATAATTTCAGATACTGCTTATGTTTTAAAAAGTAATGGATCTGTTTATTTTTTTCCTCTTAACAAGGATGACATTGGTAAAGTAAATGAGATAAAAACCGATCTCACAAAAAAAAATGATACTGAAGGACTTGGATACTTCTGGAATAGGTCTGAATTGTTAATCGGATGTAAAGAAGAACCCGGGACAAAAAATTATGTATTAGAAAAAAGCAGATCTATATATCGCGTTGAGTTGGATAAAAAAAAGTATAAGAAAAAACCAAAGTACATCATTGATGGTAAATCATATAATAAAATTATAGAAATAAAGGGTTTGAGTAAGAAGAAGCATAAACCCTTTAAACCAAGTGGTGTAGCCGTTCATCCAATTAGTAACTACATTTTCGTCATTGGCACGGTAGGAAAAATGTTGGTGGTGTTAAATCCGGAAGGTGAGATTGAAGACCTTATCCCCCTTGATCCTAAAATATTTCGTCAACCCGAAGGAATATGCTTTAGCCCCGAAGGTGATTTATTTATTTCCTCAGAAGGGAAAGGTAAAAAGGGTTATATTTTGAAATTTAATAAGAACCCAATATGAAAATATTTCAGGTTGACGCTTTTACAGACAAAGTTTTCAAGGGAAACCCTGCTGCTATTTGCCCCTTGGAGAGTTGGATTTCTGATGAACTAATGCAACAAATTGCAGGCGAGAACAATTTATCTGAAACGGCATTTATTGTCCAAGAAGATGAATTTGTAAATATAAGGTGGTTTACTCCTAAAACGGAAGTTGATCTATGCGGTCATGCTACACTGGCAGCAGCTCATGTTATTTTTAATCATCTTGGTTATACCAATAATGACATAACATTTAAATATGGAGGTGGCACTTTGCATGTGAAAAAAGATCAAGATAAGCTAATTATGGATTTCCCAGCTGTTCTCTCAGTTAGAACAGAGATTACAGAAAGTATAATATCCATTTTAGGAAAAACTCCGGTTGACGTTTTTAAGGCGAGAGATTTAATGGTGGTTTTTAAATCAGAAAAAGAGATATTGGAAATAGAACCGGATTTTACTCAAATGAAAATAATAAAACATTTGGGTGTAATTGTCACAGCCCCGGGGAATGAAGTCGATTTTGTTTCAAGGTTTTTTGCTCCAAATGCAGGAATTGATGAAGACCCAGTTACCGGTTCAGCGCATTGTATGCTTATACCTTATTGGGCAAAACGATTAAGAAAAAATAATTTGGAGGCAATTCAATTATCCAAACGAGAAGGAATACTCTCCTGTAAATTAAAAGGGGAGAGAGTAGAAATATCAGGTAGGGCTATTACATATTTGGAAGGAGAAATTTACATTTAGGTTGCGATTTTACACTGTTTATTTACTCTCATGCCAGTTGAGAATACTGCCTGAATACTATGAAATTCCTATCAACTTAAATATCAATAATTTGACCTAAATTTTTCAGGTTAAATCCCTATTTTTGTTCGCTTAAAAATTAACAACTATTGTAACATGGGTTATAACTTATTAAAAGGAAAAAAAGGGATCATTTTTGGTGCACTTGATGAAAATTCTATTGCTTGGCGAACTGCTGAAATAATACATCAGGAAGGTGGTGAATTTGTACTGACAAATGCTCCCATAGCCATGAGATTAGGGAAAATTAGTGAACTGGCAGAAAAAACCGGAGCCGAAGTTATCCCTGCAGATGCTACCTCAATATCCGATCTTGAAAATCTTGTAAATAAATCAATGGATATCCTGGGCGGAAAACTTGATTTTGTTTTACATTCTATCGGAATGAGTCCCAATGTCAGAAAAGGCAAATCTTATGGAGACCTAAATTATGAATGGATGCAGAAAGCATTAGATATTTCGGCAATTTCATTTCATAAGGTAATGCAAACAGCTGAAAAATTAGATGCGATGAATGAGTGGGGATCCATAATTGCACTATCATATATTGCAGCACAGCGTACCTACCCTGATTATTCTGATATGGCTCAAGCCAAAGCGATGCTGGAATCTATTGCAAGAAGTTATGGCGAAAGATTTGGCCAATTAAAAAATGTTCGTGTAAATACGATTTCTCAATCTCCAACCATGACCCGAGCAGGTAGTGGAGTAGGTGGGTTTGACGCATTTCTTGAATTTGCCAAAAAAATGTCACCGTTGGGTAATGCCACCGCAGAAGATTGTGCCAACTATATTACCATTATGTTCTCAGATTTTACGAGAAAAGTAACTATGCAAAATTTAATGCATGATGGCGGTTTTTCTAACTCTGGAATGACTCATCAGATGATTGACCAACTCATGGAGAAATAGTTAAAAATAGCACTATGGTTGTTTTTCCAAATGCAAAAATTAATCTTGGACTAAAAATCATAAAAAAAAGACAAGATGGTTACCATGAGTTAGAGACTTGCTTTTATCCAGTATTGTGGCAAGATATTCTTGAAATAATAGAGTCAACAAATACAAAGTTATCGCTATCAGGAAATGAAATCCCACAGGATGGAGATAACATTGTTTTAAAAGCCTATCGGATTCTAAAATCAGATTTTAATATTCCACCAGTTCATATTCATCTCCACAAAGTAATCCCTATTGGTGCTGGTCTGGGTGGAGGATCTGCAGATGCGGCATTTACATTATCACTTCTCAACAATCAATTTTCTTTAGGGTTAGATCATAATCAATTAAAAAAATATGCAGTGGAACTGGGTGCTGACTGTGTCTTTTTTATAGAAAACCAACCAATGTTGGCAACTGGAATCGGAGACAATTTGACTAATGTAGATGTTTCCATGAAAGGCAGGCATGTTTTACTGGTTTATCCAAACATACATATTTCTACAAATGTTGCTTTTTCAAAAATAATCCCTAAAAAACCAGACATAGGTATAAAACAAATACTTGCAGAAAAAAATATTACTGAATGGATACAGTATTTAACTAATGATTTTGAATTTCCGGTTTTTGAAAAGTATCCAATTCTTCTCAAACTAAAACAACAATTATATCACCATGGAGCAATTTACGCATCCATGTCGGGTACAGGATCCTGTATTTACGCAATATTCGATGACATCCCCCAAATCAATTTTTCAAAATCATTCAAAATCTGGCAAGGTAAACTTTAAAGGAAGTCGTCTTATTCAAAGATTTCAAATTCATCTCCAATTAATCATTACACTTTTTGCGATATCTAAATGTATTATGAGGATATTTTCACTATTAAATCACAATAGCTATTAATTTTTTTATCGCCTAACTTCTTATAATCCAGTTATTTATAATTATATTACTAAATCAATGAGATATAATTGTATTATTAGGTTACTTATTATAACTATTCTATAATATACTTATGAATTTTGCTAACAACAGTGCGAGGTTAGCGAAGTTCATTAGTCAATTTTTTTAGTCATCTGTGTTCATTTATGTGTGAAAGGGCTGGGAAACCAGCCCTTTTAATTTTCACGAAAAGAAAAAATATTTTATAGCCTGAAACATACCTACCGCTAGTAATAATCCCCCTATTGCCTTGCTTACATAAGCACGCAAATTGTTGGTACGTTTCTCAATATATTTACTCAAACATGCATAAATACCAAGTATGATAAACTTACCTACAGTTGCTCCAGCAAGTAAAAACAAAATATACCATGACTTAAGATCAATAAGATTAGTAGATTTCAGGTAGGCTAATACAAATATCCAATAGGGAATTGTTTGAGGATTTAGAATGGCAACGATGAAACCGTTTAAAAAATTTGATCGTTTGCTATCTGTTGGGATATCAACTTCTGTGTTGTCCTTTTTAAGAATGAAATAAGCTCCAATTATCAGAAAAAAAACTATTACCAACAGCTTCAGTTCTGGCAATTCGTCAATTTTTCTCGAAATAATTTTTCCGAAAAGTAGTGCCGCAGTAGCATGAATAAACTCTGCCAATGCAGCAGCAGCACAAAAACTAATTGCTGCACGAATACCCTTTTTTAAAGTGATATCAACTACTGACAGATTTATTGGCCCAAATGCCAATCCTCCTAAAAAACCTCCTAAAAAACCAAAAAAAAATTGCATTGAAGTACTAATTATGATGTTGGAAAGGTTACTGCTTGAAAAAGTAAAATTTACCCGGCAAAGATAATGTCTTTTATCACCTAATCACTTCAATCCGTTTTCTAAATATTTATACCATCTGAATACCGATTGATATTCAAATATCTATTTTTTGAAATAGCGTTTCAACCTTGTCCTATTTTAATTTTATTAACCCCAGAAGAATATATTGATAGAATCCAATTAAAAAATAATTGGCGCATTGTTAACAACCTAGATATTATTATTTCTAATTTTATGACTTATAAAATCTACTGGTATGAATGAAAAACAATGGACCTTTATTTGCCATCTCTCAGGATTATGTGGATATATCATTCCTTTTGGAAATCTTATTGTTCCCCTCATCATTTGGTCAGCAAAAAAAGATGAAATGCCATTGGTAGATGCTCATGGAAAAGAAGCATTAAACTTTCAAATTTCTATCACATTGTATTTAGTGGTATCAATGGTATTTATAATGGTGTTCATTGGCATTTTTATGCTTATGATTGTCGCAATTCTAAATGTAACTTTAGTTATCATTGCTGCTATCAAGGCAGATAGTGGTGAATTATATCATTACCCACTTTCAATAAGGTTTATTAAATAATAGAATTTGAACTCAAAGTATTAATTAAATGAATCTACATTTTCAAGTAGATAATAAACAATAGAATTATGAATAGTATTTTTTCAGACAGAATTTCAGACGTACCCAAGTCTTTTATAAGAGAAATATTAAAAGTCGCTGTTGATGAGGAGATCATCTCTTTTGCAGGTGGGCTACCGGCTCGAGATCTTTTCCCGATAAAAGATTTAAGAAAAGCCGCTAACTTAGTTTTTGATGAAATAGGTCCGAATGCATTACAATATAGCAGCTCTGAGGGAGTCCTTGAGCTTAGAAAATTTATTTCTGATAGATATAAAAATAGTTTCGGTCTTGATATACCAGTAAAAAACATTCTTATAACGAGTGGATCTCAGCAAGGGTTAGATTTGTTGGGTAAGACATTTTTAAATGAAGGAGATGACATCATTATTGAAGAACCCGGATACTTGGGGGCCATCCAAGCATTTTCAGTTTATAAAACAAGGTTTAATCCAGTAAAAGTCCATGATGAAGGAATGGATATTGAAGCCTTAAAAAATGTATTTCCCGGTAGAAATCCTAAGTTAATTTATACAGTACCAAACTTTCAAAATCCTTCCGGAATTAGTTATACCGAAGAAAACAGAAGAGAAGTTGCTGAGATAATAAAAGATAAAAAGATGTATCTTATCGAGGATGACCCGTATGGAGATTTAAGATATACAGGAAAGCCAAAACCAAGCTTTAAACACATTATACCTGAGAAGACAATACTTCTGGGCTCATTTTCCAAAACTGTCGTTCCGGGTTTTAGACTTGGCTGGGTTGTCGCTGAAGATGATATTTACGACAAACTTCTAATAGCCAAACAGGCTTCAGATTTGCATAGCAATCAATTTGCGCAGTGTGTGCTAACCAAATATTTAGAAATGGGAAAATTTGATGAGCACGTGCAAAAAATAAAAGAGATGTACAATAGTCACAGGGAGGTAATGATTAAAAATATGAATATGCATTTTCCTTCTGATATAAAATATACCATTCCCGAAGGAGGAATGTTTTTGTGGGTGACATTGCCCAACAACATTTCATCAATGAAGCTATTTAATATCGCTATAAAAAATAAAGTAGCTTTTGTACCGGGGCATCCTTTTTATATTGGCAAAACGGAAACCAATACACTACGCCTGAGCTTTTCTAATGTCGATGAAGCTTCTATTGAAATTGGAATAAAAAGGCTAGGAAAGGCACTTAAGGAATTGCTGGCAGATTCAATGAATATTAACTAAAATTCAATTTTCTATAAAATCAGACAATTCGTGCTACTACATTTCATTCACAGCGGTGGTTTTTAATTATGTCAATCTTCCAATATCAACTCAATTACAGGAATCTCAATTGGAGGTTTGGTCACAGGCAAACTCAGATTTATGTCGTTCTCTCCTTGTTCCTGTTTAACCCAATGACCTCTTGGGGCTGTTATTTTAATTTCTGATGCATCGTGAAGAAATTGTGCATATTTGATTTTTCCTTTGTAACCTTCCAGGTTGAAATTTTGCAAGGGGTAGTCTAGCAAATGGATATACAATCTGTTGGTTTTTGGATTATACGTAAGTAAGCAATTGTCGGGTACGTTAAATGTCTTTGGAGCCTGAGTACATCCATAAATAGCTCTGTTGTTGTATTTCATCCAGTCTCCCATGGACTCCAGGGCATATTCGGCACGATAGTCTATCGTACCACGACCTGTTGGACCAACATTGAGGAGTAAATTTCCACCTTTGCTCACAGATTCAATAAGCAAAACAAGCAATTGTTTGGTATCCTTCCAGGTATATTCATCACGGTAATATCCCCAAGAGCCAGAGAAGGTCTGACAAGTTTCCCAGGAAATCTTCTTGCCTTCATAGCTTGGCCATTCCGGTACTTTGAATTGTTCGGGTGTAGTGAAATCCCATCCTCCAGCATATTCCTTAAGGTCGGCCCGGTCATTGACCAAAATTTCAGGTTGCAACTCTCTCACCATTTTCATCAGTTCAACAGATCCCCAATCTTCATGACCTTTACCAAACTCACCTGGAAAGGAATAGTCGAGCCATAATATATCTACCTTACCATAGTTGGTTAGTATCTCTTGTACCTGATTTTTTAGGTATTCTCTGTAAACACCCATATCTCGATCTTTGTTGAGGGCGTCATATTCTTCTTGCGTTTTGACATTTTGCGGATGTACACGATCGATGGTGTATTCGGGATGATGCCAATCAATTAATGAATAGTAGAATCCTATTTTCAATCCTTCTGCCCTGAAAGCGTCAACAAATTCTTTTAGTGCATCTTTTCCATAAGGTGTTTTTGTTGCATTATAATCAGAGAATTTTGAATCAAATAAAGCAAACCCTTCATGGTGTTTTGCTGTTATCACGGCATATTTCATGCCTGCAGCTTTTGCCATTTTTGCCCACTCCGTTGGATTGTAGAGATCTGGATTAAAATTGTCAAAATATTTCTGATATTCTTCATCCGGAATACGCTCATACTTTTTCACCCATTCGTGGCGACCAGCCAGAGCATAAGTCCCCCAGTGGATAAACATACCAAAACGATCGTTTTGCCACCATTCCAGTCTTTTTGCTTTTTCTTCCTCTGTTTCATTCCAGATACGTTTTTGTGCAAATGATGATTGGCAAATCAATAGTGCCAATAGGATCGGGAGTAATTTTTTCATGATATTGGGTTTTGAATTATAAAAACGAGTTAGATAAAAATAGACAAAACTAAACAACTGAACAATATATTTATTTTCAGTCAGGCAACCTTTTATAACATAGTAAGGTTCTAAATATGAGAGACGAAAACTTCGAAAGAAATGATTTTAAATGAAGAAGAACTTGTAAAGCGGTGCACAATGAATGACCGTCGTGCGCAAGAATTTCTTTTTAGTCAATTCTATAACAGCCTTTATTTGATAGCGATGCGGTACCTGAGTGATCATCATGATGCTGAGGATGTAGTAATTCAGTCATTCACACGGGTATTTAAAAACTTGCAAAATTTTTCATTCCATGGTCAGGGTAGCCTTGGCAGATGGGTGCGCACAATATTGATCAACGAAGCAATCAGGTCCCTGAAAAAAAGAAGGCTCATTCATTTTAATGAAGATTTAAAACAACTCGATGTGCCAAATTCTGAAGCAAACGGATTGCAACAAATGCAGGCATCTGATATTACACGAATGATAGAAAAACTACCGACCGGGTATCGCACCGTTTTCAATTTATTTGTGGTCGAAGGGTATTCGCATAAGGAAATAGCAGATATGTTGGAGGTCAGTGTAAGCACGTCAAAATCACAATTGAACAAGGCACGTAAGCAACTTATGAATAACATTATTAAAGAAAGCGCAAATGGAACCAATTGATATTGATAAAATAATAAGGGACAAAATCGTAGAGGGCAGTGATTTGCATGAGCAGGAAATGGATTCCGCTAAGCCGTTTGTATGGGCTACTGTACAGAATAATATAGGAAAGAAAAAATTACTGACATGGTATCATCTTGCAGCGGCGATCATTCTTCTGCTGGTCTGTTTTTCAATTGTGCTTTACGATATTCAGGAAAAGCATACTGATGAAATACGTTTGCTTTCTGATAAGATTGATCTATTACAGAAAAATCACGTTTCTCAGGCAGACCTTGTGAAATCAAAAGACCAGGAGGTTGAGTCATTGGGAAATGAGCTAAAGCAAGTACAGCAAAAATTCACCAATCTGGCGCAGCAAAAACCAATAGCTCAAAAGGAAACTTTTGTATATCGTACCGATACGGTTTATCTAACGCAGATCGAATATATAACTGCTATTGTTGATCCTGTTGAACCAAAAGAGGTCGCTACTCATAAAAAGGAAGAACAAACTGAACTAGTGGAAAGTACATATTTACCGGAAAGAGAGATTGATGAAGCCATCTATCCCAGTAAATTAAAGATGGGTAAAAGACAACAATCGGAACCCATTGTATTCAAATTTGGTTCTCTTACTGCTCGAAAGGACTAATTCAATAATCGTACAAATTAATTATGAACGTAATAAAAAAAATTACCATGAAAAAACTATGTCTAATTTTTGCAATATCACTATTCCCGCTATCTGGATTTTGTCAGTTTATAGGTGATACCGTGATTGTCTATGTAGAAAATCGTGTAGAAATTAAGGTAGCAGTTCCTGATTATAAAAATATCAAGACTTTAGATAGTGTTGTCTTTGCGTTAAATGAACTTAAAAGAAACATGCCCGTATTGGAGAATCAAATTTCTGCAAAGACAGCCGACTTAATTAAATACTCAGTAGGAGGCTCGCTGACAGTAGAGCCTGGAGATCCAAAGATAATTTATATGAATAAAAAAGGTGAATTCTCCAATACAGGATTCAGAGACAAGGCCATAATAAGTGGTGAAATGTATAAAATAATAATTACAACTACCGACATATCAAAGATCTCAGAGCTGCCCTTATCTAACTGTTTTGAAAAAGTTATCGCCATGCTTCCGAGAAAAACCAATTGGTCAAGATCGATTTATTATGAGTGTATTAATGGAAATATAACAGAGCTTGAAAACAAAATGAATAAGGTGGATTTTATTGAATTCGATCTTGGAGCAGGAGCAGGCTTGATCAAAAGTGCCTGGGTTGCTGATCTTTCATTTGGAATAAGTCTTGGCTTTAACCGTAAAGGAATGTACCGAGGTCCTTATGTCTCTTCAAACCTGGTATTTGATTTTGATGCGGAGGACAAAATGAATATTAATACGTTTTTGAATGCGGGCTACCAGTGGGACATTAATCATAAATCAGACAAGCGTGAGTATTTGGGTGTTGAGCTGGGGTATTTGATTTCAAAACAAGGTGATCTTTTTGGAAAGAATACCTTCAAACTTGGCGTCAACTGGTCTCCTGCAAAATTCATTACTGTTAGTCCACAGTTATACATTACTGATAATTTTAAAACTGCGTACCCTGCTTTGAGAATTGGATTTGGAATTTGATAGTCATGGATTATAATATCCAATTTTATTTGTACAATTTTTGAAAACAGTTGTGCTTCATTAGAATCAAGACTAACAAGTAAAAAAAAAATAGACAGTGCTTTTTTCAATTAATTTTTAACGTGGTCATTACAAGATTTATAGTTTTGCTGACTAAAAAAGGGGTTCAAAAAAATATATTTGAGCTTATGAGTAAAGATATTATTGAAATGTTTTAACTTTTTGTCGCATTTGGAAAATGAACAATTGGAATCTTGAATTTAATTGAAATGATCAACAAACTATTTTTCTTATTACCAGCGATTCTTTTTAATAATCAAATAGCCTATTCACAAAACACTTTACCCGCTAAAGGTATTTGCGCCCATCGTGGAGCCATGGATACACATCCGGAAAATACCATTGCTGCTTTTAAAGAAGCCATTCGACTACATGCTCAGATGATTGAGTTTGACGTCCGCATGACAAAAGACAATAAGTTAGTGATTCTCCATGACGAGACCGTTGACAGAACTACAAATGGTACTGGGAAAATTGAAGACCTTACGATAAAGCAAGTAAAACGCCTTGATGCAGGTTCGTGGAAGTCTCAAAAATTCAAAGGTGAAAAAATTCCAACCTTTGAGGAAACACTATCAATAATGCCTGATGATATTTGGCTAAATATCCATCTCAAAGGAGGTGGAAAACTAGGAAAAAAGGTAGCTAAGGTTTTAACAAAACAAGATAGACATAGACAAGCATTTTTAGCTTGTGGTACAAATGCTGCTGTAGCTGCTCACAAAGTAAATCCCGAAATTCTAATTTGCAATATGGAACGGCAAGCCGATACAGATACATATGTAGAGCAGACTATTGCGAGCAAGAACGAATTCATTCAGTTGTACAAAGTTACAGTTACCCCCAAAATAGCTGATTACACTAAAAAATTAAAATCAAATAATGTTAAAATAAATTATTGCTGTACAGATTCTCCGGAAGATGTAAAAATATTATTCGACTATGGGGTAGAATTTGTATTGGTTAATGAACTTGGAAAAATGATGGATTCTTTAAATTTGGAAATAAAATAGATACAAATATTGCCTGTTGACTCACCCACATTACGATCATGCAAGTGCGGCACATATCCTTACTTATTGCAATCCAGGAAATTGCTGAAGCAATATTGAGTGGTGATGAGCAATATTATGGCTATCTAAAACATTCAAATCTGAAACGGTTGACCAAATTGTGGATGACAGGGAAATACTAATTCGCTAAGGAAATTTGCAAATGCAGAGATGGACACAATACTACCGGGTCATGGCCTAATTTATTTTCGCAAACCACAATGGCGTGTAGAGGAGGTATTAAATTCCTCCTTGATGGAATGGCGATAAGTGCAAAAATAACGGTTCATACTTCTTGAATTTTTATCTATTTCTTAATTTTACAATCAAAATAAAACGATATGAACACAGCCCAAAAAGGGATTTTCATTGAAGGAAATATTGCCTTTACTTATTTAGAATACAACCTCAATTATTCTAAAAACCAGAGTAAAATAAAATCTGCCCTAAATAACATTAATAATATAAGCGATGGGAAGGCTCACATCGTTATTTGCTTTGGGAAAAAGGCCTGGGATTGGATAAATCCCAACTGGGCTCCTGAAGGCTTTGCAGATTTTAAGGAAGTAATTGGGCAGCAAGGATATGCTATGCCATCAACTCAGAGAGACATATTCTTTTGGTTGAACAGCGACCACAAAGACAATAATTTTGATATTGCCAGGGCTGTTCACAATGAAATGAAATCACTGGCAACCTTAGAAATAGAACAAGAAGGCTTTAGATATCACGATTCGAGAGATTTTACAGGATTTATTGATGGCACAGAAAACCCAAAAGAGGATGAAAGGTATGGAATTGCGTTGGTTGCTAAAGGAAACCCTGGAGTAGGAGGAAGTCATGTTTTTACCCAAAAATGGATTCATGATTTGGATGCATTTCATGCTCTACCAGTTGAAATGCAGGAAAAAGTTATTGGAAGAACCAAGCAGGACAGCATAGAATTGGAAGGAGATGCTATGCCCGATAATTCACATGTAAGCAGGTCAGATGCCAAAGTCGATGGAGTAGCCATGAAAATTTATAGGAGAAGTACGCCTTTTGGAAATGTGAGTGAGCATGGTTTGTTTTTTCTTGCTTTTGCATGCCATCCTTATAGAATACAGATACAATTGGAGCGAATGACTGGAGCTACTGAAGATAAAATCCACGATAAAATCATGGAATATTCCAAACCAGTCACAGGATCTTATTGGTTTGCTCCGTCAGTAAATGATCTTGAAAAAATGATTAAATAGAAATTGAGGTTAGCACACAAAGTTCATTGTCTGCTAACCCTTCAAAAACAGTTTGCTATTTTTTTGTTTCTTTTTTCTCCTTTGGATTAATTTTCTCTTTTATCTTCAACTCAAGTTCTTCCATCATTTCAGGATTATCTTCTATCAATCTTTTCACAGAATCTCTTCCCTGGCCAAGTTTATTGCCATCATAAGAAAACCACGAGCCTGCCTTTTGAATAATTTCCAATTCAACACCAATATCAAGAATCTCCCCGCTTTTAGAGATTCCCAGTCCGTACATGATATCAAATTCAACAACTTTAAATGGAGGAGCAACCTTATTTTTTACCACTTTAACCTTTGTTCTATTTCCCAAAATGCTATCAGCACTTTCTTTTATCTGGCCAATTCTTCTTATATCCAATCGGACGGAAGCATAAAATTTCAGGGCATTTCCTCCAGTTGTTGTTTCCGGATTGCCAAACATGACACCAATTTTTTCCCTCAATTGGTTAATGAATATGCATGAACATCCGGTTTTACTTATTGCCCCGGTAAGTTTTCTTAAGGCTTGCGACATCAACCTGGCCTGAAGACCCATTTTGCTATCACCCATTTCTCCTTCCAGCTCTGCACGAGGTACAAGAGCTGCCACAGAATCGACTACAATTATATCTATTGCGCCAGATCTGATGAGGTGTTCTGTAATTTCCAGTGCCTGCTCTCCATTATCTGGTTGAGAGATTAATAAATTCTCAGTATCTATGCCCAATTTCTCAGCATATAATTTATCAAAAGCATGCTCAGCATCAATAAAAGCGGCCAACCCCCCTTTTTTCTGTGCCTCTGAAATACAATGCATTGCCAAGGTCGTTTTTCCCGAAGACTCAGGACCGTAAATCTCGATAACTCTTCCTCTTGGGATTCCTCCTATTCCCAAGGCTATATCGAGGCCAAGAGACCCTGTTGGTATTGCAGGAATATCCATTACGCGCTCATCGCTAAGCCTCATCACTGTACCTTTTCCATACGTTTTGTCCAGCTTTTCCATAGTAAGCTGAAGTGCTTTTAGTTTTTCCTTATTGTCGCTCATTTACAAGTATTATTTATATTTACGGGATGTGAAAATAAGACTTCAAAGTTCAATATCAAAACCAGTTTTTAGAGAATATTGAATTGGATAAATGTGAGCCTAAAAAAACTTTTACGTTCTTTGAAAAGAATACTATTTCCCAATTCTAAATATAGTTTACCTCCTGAATAACAATTTTTTAATGTCTATTATAAAAAAAATACTTCTGTCTATAATTCTATTTGTATTCGCATTTTCATTGATCAATTACAAATTGATATTGTATGGACTGAGCCAGGGAAAAGGCCAGTTAGAAATTGTGAACAACGCTATGCCAATCGACCAAGTATTAAATGATCCTGAGTTTCCAGATTCCTTGAAGGTAAATCTCAGATTGGTTGATGAAATAAAATCATTCGCATTTGATTCTTTAAATATTAATTTTTCTAAAAATTATTCCAAGGTATATGATCAGAAAGGAAAAGAGCTCATGTTCGTTGTCACTGCATGCGAGCAATTTGAGCTGAAACCCAAAGAATGGAGATTTCCTGTAATTGGAACTTTTTCTTATAAGGGATTTTTTGATAAGCAAAAAGCTATGGAGTTAGCAGCTAAATTGAAAGCTGAGGGTTTAGATTCAAATATACGAACAGCAGGTGGTTGGTCAACATTGGGATGGTTTCAAGACCCTATTTTATCCAACATGCTTAATGATGATGAAGCTGGGTTTGCAGAACTAATCATTCATGAACTTACACATGGCACTTTGTTTGTGAAAGATAGCGTTAGATTTAATGAAAATCTGGCGACATTTATTGGTATTAAAGGAGCCGAGAGGTATCTACAATCTAAGTATGGAAAAAATAATAAGATTCTGTTGCAATATCAAAATGAATGGAAAGACAGAAACAATATAAGTAAGCATATCTTACGAGGAGCTTTATATTTAGAAAATATCTATAAGTCTATGGAAAATGAGCAATCATTTGAAACCAAATTAAAAATGAAAAATAATGCAATAGACAAAATCATAAGCACCATAGATACGATGGATATAAACAACAAAAAAAAATATGTCAATCATTATAGCAAGAAGAAACCCAACAATACTTTCTTCATGTCGTTTTTGAGATATAGGGGTGATCTTGAGGTGTTAGAAAAAGAACTTCACAAAATCTACCATGGAGATATCAGAGATATGTTGGCAGGTTACAAAATGAAATACTCATCTCTCTAAGCTAAGTATTGATGCTCAATAACAGATTCGGCAACCTGACTTTTTACAATCTTTCCTTCTGGATAATTTTGGTAATACTACCTAATTTGTTCGGGTTTGGAGAGCACAAAAAGTCATACAGAATAATCAAGCAGGAATGCCTAATTCCCGGTGAACGCATTGAGTACAGGGTCCATTATGGTTTTATCAATGCGGGTGAGGCCATTTTGCAAATGGACAAAAGTATTTACACAATCAACAATCGAGCGTGCTATAAAATTGATGTCTTTGGTAGGACAAAAGGATTTTTTGATTTGGTGACATCTGTAAGAGATAACTGGGGTACATATCTCGATACTTCGGCAGTGGTTTCTCAAATGTTTTATCAGAGTATAAAAGAAGGAAAATATCTTAAGAAAGAAGTGATAGAATTTGACCACGAAAATAATGTGGCCATAGTGAATAGATTAAACAAGGTGGATAGTTCCCTATTAAAAAAAGACCAATTCCCTGTGCCCCCAAATATTCAAGACATTGTAAGTGGGTATTATCATATGCGAACTTATAAGTATGACACAATGAAAACCGATCAGATTTTTACCGTAACGGGTTTTTTCGATGATACTACCTATCATATCAAGGTCAAATTTTTGGGAAGGAAAAAGATCAAAACAAAAATTGGTGAATTTGACTCTTTTATCATGTCACCAATTTTGCCGCCCAATGCATTTTTCAGAGGGAAAAACCCACTTAAAGTATGGGTGTCAGATGATAAATTTCGTATCCCACTAAAAATTAAAGCAGACTTGTTAATTGGTGCCCTGGAAATAGATATAAGTTCTTACAAAAAGTAAATACCTAGGGAACATCCGGAAAAGCAATTATCAAAATTGACAATTGCCATTTCAATTAATGGATCAAATTAAATATTCTACTCCAACGAACCTTACTAAAAAATGACTCATATTTATCAAGAGATAACCAAATAAAGAATGCCTTGCCAACAACATGGTCTTCAGGAACAAATCCCCAAAATCTCGAATCTTCAGAATTATGCCTGTTGTCGCCCATCATAAAATAATAATCCTGCTTAAATGTGTATTGCGAAATCGCTTCCCCATCAACATACAATCTTCCGTCCTTTAATTCTACTTCGTCGTTATGTTCGTAATTTTCTATTACATTTTTGTACAAAGCGATGGTTATCTCATTCAGATCAATCGTTACCCCTTCTTTAGGAATCCAAACCGGACCATAAAAATCTTCATTCCAGGGAAATAACTGACTGTTTTTAGGATAAACTCTTGGATTAACCTGATCAGAATTCATTTTTAATATTTCAACCCTATCTACAAATGGCAACTTTTCAAACTCAATGGCTGTTTCAGAGGTGGTATGAGCCAAGTAGCCATAGTTGGTTCTTTCGTGGTTGGTGATATCATACTTTTTAAATACCCGCTCTTTAATGTCCTGATTGGTAACAATATTGCGACGAAATTCCATTTTCTCAGGATTTTCAAGTGCTACATTATTTATATAAACTTGAGTATCAACTACCTTTATCGAATCGCCTGGTAGTCCCACACATCTTTTTATATAATTTGTCTTGAGATCTACCGGATATTCCAATTCCGGTGGATAGTTAAAAACTACCACATCATTTTGTTTGATTGAAGTAAATCCCGGAAATCTAAATTGTGGCAATTGAATCCAATCTACATAAGAAGGAATATTAGTTCCCCAAATTTTCTGATGCGTCAATGGCATTTGAATTGGAGTCTTTGGTGTTCTTGGTCCGTAATGAATTTTACTCACAAACAAAAAATCACCTACAAGAAGTGATTTTTCCATCGAAGGCGTAGGTATTGTAAATGCTTCTAAAAACAGCCATCTGATAATAGTTGCCGCAATTACAGCAAATAAAATTGCATCTGCCCATTCTCTTACAACAGACTTTTGCTCAGTCCCTTCATTTTCCTCTTTCTTATTCTCAAAAAAATCAAATTTCATTTCTATATTTTATTTTTAAAGGCCACAAATCTAATTGTTTAACTTAAAGGAATATAATTTATTTAAGATTTCATGAAATCATCCATGGATAAAATACCCTTCTTATCCAATATCCATTCGGCAACAAGTACAGCACCCAAGGCAAAACCAGTTCTGCTTTTTGCAGTATGGGTTATCTCAATTTTATCTACCTCCGATGTGTACTTTATGATATGAGTTCCAGGAACATTTGGCTCCCTTTTCGATATTATTGGAACAACTTCATCATTATCAGTCGGCTCATTTACCCAACTGGATTTTGAAGATATATTTTTAATTATTCCATCAGCGAGGGTAATGGCAGTACCACTGGGAGAGTCCAATTTTTCGGTATGATGAATTTCTAACAACTCCGATTTGTACCCAGGATGTTGTTCCATCATTTGCGCTAAAATCTCATTAAGCTTAAAAAATAAATTTACTCCCAAGCTGTAATTTGAAGCATAAAAAAATGCGCCATTATTTTTCAAACATAATGCATCAGCTTCAGGTTTTTTGTCTAACCACCCAGTGGTGCCACAAAGGACTGGGATATTGTTGTTGAGGCAGTAACTAATATTTTCGAAAGCTGCATCAGGTTGGCTAAATTCTATTGCCACATCAATGTCTTTGCTATCTATAAATTTAAGCGCCTGGGTGTTATTAATGTTAATTTTGTGAGCGATGATATGTCCGCGATCTTCTGCGATCTCTTCAATTATTTTTCCCATCTTTCCGTATCCCAATATTAAAATCCTCATTAGTTAAATCTTAGTTTTAATGAAAGTCCTATTAAATTAGTTTGCATAGCAGTTTGCCCAAAGCTTGGTTCAAGATTCAGGCTGATATCATCATCAATTGTAAAAAGCTCGAGGTGGGCATCTACGTGGGCATCGATAATATTCATAGCATAAAATAACAATGCCCCTATCATCACCAAATCCCTGTTCCTTCTCCAATAGTCTGTTCTATTTTGATAAAATTCAAGACTGAGACTTGGGTCAAATGGTGGAGTGCGATCATCCTGATCAAGGATAGCAATCAAGCCATCACGATATTGCTTGTACAATCTGTGATTGAAATTGATAAAATATCCAATCACCATTCCTCCACCATAAATCAGTGGTATTTTCCAATATTTTTTATTGTAAACCTGACCCAAACCGGGTAGAGCAGCGGAATATAATGCGGCTGTATTTGGCCTGTTTTCAAGTGTGTCCCTTTCTGTTTCAATATCTATAATTTCGTTAGATTCCAAAATCAGAGTATCTCGCGAATCAGTATAAATACCAACAGTATCCAATACTTCCTGTGCTTTGATATCCGAAGAAAAATTTATAATGAAAATAGCAGAAAAAACACAAAAGAATTTTCGTTTCATGGGAATTATAAATCCAGAATTTCTAAAATCCTATTCAGGTCTTCATGTGATAGGTAAGGAATTTTAATTGTCCCCTTATTGCTTTTGTCATTTTGAATCAATATTCTACTTCCAAAATGTGACGATAGCTTATCCTGTACTTGCTTCAATTCAAAGCTCAACTTTGAGTTTTTCGAAGACTTCTTACCAACTGTCCGAAATTCGTTTTCTTTAAATTTCTTTACCAATTCTTCAACTTTTCTGACAGATAGGTCTTCGTTTATAATCTGTTTAAATATCTCGAGCTGATGATCGATATTCTCCATATTGACAAGAGCTCGTGCATGTCCCATTCCAATTTTAGCATCGCGAATTCCTGCCTGCACATCGGGAGGCAGCTTGAGCAAACGAAGGTAATTGGTAACTGTCGATCTCTTTTTACCAACTCGATCTCCAAGATCCTCTTGCCGCAACTTACATTCCGATAGCAGTCTTTGGTAGCTTAGCGCAATTTCAATAGAATTTAGATTCTCACGCTGAATATTCTCTATCAATGCCATTTCCAGCATTTGCTGATCATCGGCAGTTCTCACATAGGCAGGAATACGCAAAAGGCCGGCAAGTTTTGATGCATGAAACCTTCTTTCACCTGAGATAAGTTGAAACTTCCTTTCAGAAAGCCTTCTTACAGTAATTGGTTGAATAATGCCCTGGACTTTTATAGATTCGGCCAGCTCAGCAAGTTTTTCCTCATTAAATTGGGTTCTTGGTTGAAACGGGTTTACTTCAATATTCAACAAGTCAACTTCATGAAAAGCGCTCACAGTTTTCACTTCTGTTGATCGTCTTCTTACTGGAACTGATTCCGGCGCATCAGTCAAAAGGGCACCTAAGCCACGGCCCAATGCATTTCTCCTTTTAGGTTTTTTATCAGCCATATCAATTATTTCAAAAGATTATTATTGGCCAAAATTTCCTTCGCAAGATTTAGATAGCTAATGGCCCCTTTACTATCAGCATCATGAGATATAGCGGGAATTCCAAAACTTGGAGATTCGCTCAATTTTATATTTCGAGGAATCAAGGTATCAAAAACAATATTTTTGAAATGCGTTTTCACCTCTTCCACCACTTGATTTGAAAGTCTTAATCTCACATCATACATTGTGAGTAATATTCCTTCAATCTCGAGGCTGGTATTCAACCGCGATTGAATAATTTTTATTGTATTTAATAATTTCCCCAACCCTTCTAACGCAAAATATTCACATTGCACAGGTATTACTATTGAATCTGCAACAGTAAGCGCATTGATAGTTATCAATCCCAATGAAGGAGAACAATCAATAATTATAAAATCAAAGTCATCTTTTATTGGCTCTAGGGCAATAAGCATTTTACCTTCTCTATTTTCGATATTGACCATCTCTATCTCTGCTCCTACCAAATCAATATGTGAAGGCAAAACGTACAAGTAATCGATTTCAGTATCGAGAATACAGTCTTTTGCATCAACCCCATCGACCATACATTCATATATGCTATTTTGAACTTCTCTGGGGTTGTGCCCAACTCCAGAGGTAGTATTTGCCTGAGGGTCTGCATCTACAATCAGCGTCTTAAACTCCAAAGCTGCTAAACTTGCGCATAAATTTATTGCTGTCGTTGTTTTTCCAACTCCACCTTTTTGATTGGCTACTGCAATGATTTTACCCATATATTGAATTTCTGTTCATTTACGTTTTAGAAAAATAAGTGCATCTCATCGTAAAAAATGTGTCACTTTTTTCTCTACACTCAATATGGATATTTTCAATATTGCTGAGGTGATACAATCCATATAACATTTTTCAAATAGATGAAAAATGTCTCGCAAAGATATAAGTTTAATTCATAAGTTTGACATTTTACTTTTTTACAATATGCACTTGTCGAGTTGAAAAAAATTATGACAGGTTTTGCGTAATTCAAAACTTAAAATCACCAATATGAAATTGGTGATTTTAAGTTTTGACAATTAATTTTTTGTAAAATTTACTTCTTTCCTTTCTTTGCTTTTAATTCCTTTTTCGCCTTTGCTTCATTTGAAGTTTTCATTGCATTTTCTAATCTGGACTGAAACTTAGACTTTTTCTTATCCTTATTTTTCAGTTTGTTCTCATCCAGAATTGCCCTGATCTTTGTATCATCTACAAACTTTCTGATAACTGCGATTTGGGCAAAAGAAACAATATTTGAAACAAAATAATAGAATGTCAGGCCTGCGGGAAAACTGTTCAGTACAAACATAAATATTACCGGCATAAAGTATTGCATGGTTTTCATAGGCCCCTGCATTTGTGCAGTTGATTGGCTGTTTATCCATGTATATAATATAGTCGATACTGTCATTAATAAAGTGAACAAGCTCACATGGTTTCCATAAAATTCACTTACAAGAGGTATGTCTGCGCTCCAGGAAATGATCGAATCGAAGGTTGCTAAATCTTCTGCCCACAAGAACGATTTATGCCTCATCTCGATGGCATTAGGGATAAACTGAAACATCGCAAATAATATGGGCATTTGAAGCAACATCGGAATACAACCACTCAATGGGTTTACGCCAACTTGCGAATAGAGCTTCATTTGCTCACTTTGCATTTTCTGAGCATCATCACCATATTTCTTTTTCAATTCATCCAACTCAGGTTTTAGGGCCTTTGTTTTCGCCATCGAAATGTGCGATTTATAGGTCAGTGGAGAAAGGAGTAACTTGATGATGAAAACAAGAATAATTATAATGAGGCCATAACTTTCTATGTACTTTTCAAGAAATGTAAATATTGTGATAATTACATACCTGTTTATCCATTTTATAATAGGCCATCCCAGTTCTAAATTTTCTTTAAAACCCGGAGCTACTTTTTTCAAAGTGTTTAGTTTGTTCGGACCATAATAATATGTATTTGCTCCGGCATCTTCCTTGAAGTTACTCAATGGAATATCTATCACTGCCTTGCAATACTTGACAGTCACTGTGTCAAGTTCGTTGTATTCTGTTGAAAAATATCCTCTGGAAACTGGCCTGTTAAAAATATAACCTGTTGTAAAAAATCTCTGCTTGAAGGAAAACCAACTCATTGGTTCTGAAATAGCAATTTCATCCTTGTCCGGTGAGCTGGAGCTCAAATCATCCTTTTCGCCAGCAGCAAGCCAGTAGTTGATTGCAGTATAGTTTCTGCTGTAATCTAAATTTGATTCCAGCCGTTTGAGGTAATTATCCCAAACCATTGAAACTTTGCTCCCTGCAATTTCATTTTCCAATCCATAAATTAGAAACTGATGAGTAACAACATAGCTATTTGGGGCCAATCCATAAATATGCTTTATGTATTTATTATTGCCCAAATTGGCAGTAAAAATAAGTTGGGTTGTATCTCCATTATTTCTTCTTTCCGATTTATAATACAAATCTGAAAGATCAATTTCACCATACTCTGTACTAATCAAGTACTTCAGTTTGCTCGATTCTTCATCGAGGATTACTAGATTATCAGCAAATAGATAATCGTCATATTCTTTTAAGGAGACCTCTTTAGCTAAACCTCCTTTTGTAGAAAAATTGATTTTTATAAATTCATTCTCAAGAATGATATCTTTTTCCTGTCCGGAAAATGCGGCTGTAAAAACCCCATAATTTCCAGTAATCAAACTGGAGCTATCTAATTCGTTTGATGGTTCATCAACAAATTTTTCTTTGATTATTGAGTTGTTACTATTCAATTGACTGGATTGGGGACTAATCGTATTTACTGTATCAGTTACCCCAGGAGTCTGCACTGGTGGTTCCGGTGCAAAAAAATAGAACCACACCATAAGCAGTGCGGCCATTAAAACAAATCCAACTGCCTGATTCTTATCCATTATAATTATTGATTAACTTCTATTCTTTTTCTGTCTCACTCTTGTAGTCAATTGCGGCTTTTATAAAGCCTATAAACAAAGGATGAGGTTCTATTACCCTACTTTTTAGCTCGGGGTGAAATTGTGTTCCTATATACCAGGGATGATTTTTCAATTCCATTATTTCAACAAGATTAGAGTCCGGATTTGTTCCCGAGGCTATCATTCCGTTTTTCTCAAATTTCTCTAAATAAGCGTTGTTGAATTCGTAACGATGTCTGTGTCTTTCAGAAATATCTTCTGCCCCATACATATCAAATACCCTGGTCCCTTTTTTCAGCCTGCAAGAATACGCACCTAATCGCATAGTACCACCCTTTTTGGTAATTTTCTTTTGAGATTCCATCAAATCAATAATGGGTTCCTTTGATTTAGGATTAATTTCGGTGGAAGCGGCTTTTTTTATGTTAAGCACATTTCTACCAAATTCGATTACGGCTACCTGCAGGCCAAGACAAATTCCGAAAAAAGGAATTTTATTTTCTCTGACGTATTTTGCAGCTGTTATTTTTCCTTCTATTCCTCTTTCACCAAATCCGGGTGCAATTAATACGCCATCATGTCCGCTGAGCAAGTCCGATACATTTTCATTATTTATATCTTCGGAGGATATCCAGCTTACATTTACTTTGCACTCATTTCTGGCTCCTGCATGAATAAATGATTCTGCTATGGATTTGTAGGCATCATGGAGTTCAACATATTTACCTACCAAAGCGATATTTACTTCTTTTGTTGGATTTTTGAGCCTCCCAAGAAATTCCTTCCATTGTTCCAAACCTGGTTCTTCTCCAATTGGAATATTAAATAATTCCAATACTCTTTCGTCCAGCTTTTCTTTTCTCATTAACAATGGAACATCATAAATCGTTTTTGCGTCTATTGACGAAATCACACTATTTATAGGCACATTACAGAATAGAGCAAGTTTTTTTCTGATATCATTGTTTATCGAACGATCAGACCTACATACAAGGATGTCAGGCTGTATCCCGGATTCTAACAATTTTTTTACTGAATGTTGAGTTGGTTTGGTCTTTAGCTCTCCAACTGCTTTCAAATAAGGAATCAATGTAAGATGGATAACTATACAATTTTCATGTCCGAGATTCCACTTTGTCTGTCGAATTGCTTCTATAAATGGCAGTGACTCAATATCACCTACTGAACCGCCGATTTCTGTGATAATGACATCAAAATCGCCATTCTGACCAAGAGCAAGAAAACTTCTTTTTATTTCGTCGGTGATATGAGGAATTACTTGTACAGTTTTACCAAGATACTCACCCTCACGTTCTTTTGTGATTACATTATTATATATTCTTCCAGTGGTGACATTATTTTTTTGACTGGTATTTGCAGCCAAAAAACGTTCGTAGTGACCAAGATCAAGGTCGGTTTCTGCGCCATCTTCAGTGACATAACATTCTCCATGCTCATATGGATTTAATGTCCCCGGATCAATATTGATATACGGATCAAACTTTTGAATAGTAACACGAAGGCCTCGTGCAATAAGCAACTTCCCCAAAGAAGCAGAAATAATACCTTTACCCAGAGAAGAGGTAACGCCTCCGGTAACAAAAATGTACTTAACTTGACCCATAAGATAAAAAAAACATTAGCGTAAAACTTATGGGGCACAAAATTAAAAGATTGAATTGATTTAACTTTAAAAAAGTTAAATTTTTAGTTTTTCGAAGTGAAAATTCTCATTCAGAAAATTCCAATAAAATTGAGATCAACTATGATTAATCCATTTAATGATAGACCCATTAAATACATAAAATTAGTTTTTGGCAATTTGCTTTTCTTGTCAATTTTCAAATACTCAATTTTGTAGTGTATAGGTTTTAATACTAACTTCGTGCTAAATTCTTATTCAACAAAGTCTCAATGCAAATTGAGGCTTTTTCATTTTCTATGGATTATTCAAAACATATTAATTCCAATGCTATTCTCAAATTGATCGGTGAAGTTGCTGGTCAGATTGAGACTTATGTGATTGGAGGCTATGTTCGAGATTTGCTGCTAGGCAAAGAATCTAAAGACATTGATATCGTATGCATTGGAGGTGGGATAGAATTAGCTAAAAAAGTTGCAGCCAAGCTGCCTTACAAAGTCCAGTTAAGTGTTTTTAAAAATTTTGGAACTGCACAAATAAAGTATAAAGACCAGGAGATTGAGTTTGTTGGAGCAAGAAAAGAATCATATCGAAGTGATTCGAGAAAACCCATTGTCGAAGACGGAACATTTGAAGATGATCAAAAAAGACGAGACTTTACAATAAATACTTTTGCCATATGCCTGAATAATGATCGGGCCGGAGAATTGATAGACTCTTTCGATGGCTTAAAAGACCTGAAGCGTAAAATAATTAAGACTCCTCTCGATCCATCTATCACGTTTTCAGACGATCCTTTGCGTATCATGCGGGCTTTTCGATTTGCCGCACAACTCAATTTTGATATTGAAGCCAAAACTTTCGAAGCAATAAGTGAAAATGCTCAAAGACTTAAGGTCGTATCTCAAGAGCGAATAAGCGATGAACTTAACAAATTAATTTTATCACCAAATCCTGGATATGGATTTAATCTCATGTTTCATGCAGGAGTGTTGGATGTTATTTTCCCCGAGTTATCAAAACTCCATGGGGTGAAGGCAATTGATGGAAAAGGGCACAAAGACAATTTTTTTCACACGCTGAAGGTTTTGGATAATGTAGTAAAAAAATCTGATGATTTGTGGCTGCGTTGGGCAGCGATTCTTCATGACATTGCCAAGCCCAAGTCCCAAAGATTTGACAAGAAAATTGGGTGGACATTCCATGGTCATGAAGATATGGGAGCAAAAATGGTCCCCAAAATATTTGAGCGGTTAAAACTACCGCTTAATGATAAGATGAAATATGTGAAAAAATTAGTACGGCTTCATCTAAGACCAATCGCCCTGGCAGGAGATAAAATTACTGATTCGGCCATAAGAAGATTGCTTTTTGAGGCGGGTGATGATGTTGATGATCTAATGACATTATGCAAGGCAGATATCACTTCTAAAAACAATATAAAAGTCGCAAAATACCTTGGCAATTTTGATAAGGTTGACCAAAAGCTAAAGGAAATAGAATCAAGGGATCATATTCGAAATTTTCAACC
>VAPM010245523.1_pt1 | contig 54403 bp, 42 predicted proteins | sample 3395091 | NCBI WGS metagenome assembly VAPM01 (sample SAMN08290445, study PRJNA428436) | hydrothermal vent metagenome | isolation source: Deep-sea hydrothermal vent chimney 3 | place: Pacific Ocean: Juan De Fuca Ridge
GGCTATCCAATTTAAGGGCACAGGTGGCAGTAGTGCCACTGCTAAAAATTGTATTTTGCATTTCTTCCACATTGATCCCTTGGTCTTTTAGCTTATGTAGCACTCCTGCCAGTACGCCTACCTTGTTGTAATGTCTGACCACCAGATTATACTTACTCACCGTTTTTTTCCTGATATTCACTACATGAAGGGGCATTCCGGTTTTATTATAAACTTCAATTATTTGCACTACTTCAGCAGCTATTGCCTCAGTTGACTGGTCGGTAGAAGCGCCAATATGAGGTGTACAGGTTGCCAAAGCTGCCAATTCAACATCGTTGAAATCCGCAACGCCTCCCTTTGGCTCACCCTCAAAAACATCAAGTGCTACACGAATACCTTTCTCCAGAATTGCTGACTTGAGTGCTTTGGTATCTACCACCTCGCCCCTGGCCGTATTGACGAGAATTGCGCCATCTTTCATCTTATTTAAAAAAGACTCATTTACCAAATGTTTGGTCTCTTTGGCACTAGCCAGATGTAAGGTGATGGCATCTGCCTGTGCTGCTACCTCCTGAGGTGAAGCCGCATATTCGATGCCCAACTGCTCTGCAGCTTCCGGGGTCAAACTCCTCGACCAGCCTACTACCTGCATATCAAAGGCCAAAGCACGCTTGATTACTCCTTTCCCAATAGTTCCTATCCCAATTATACCCAAAACACGACCTTTCAAACCGCGCGCATTGCCATACTCTTTTTTCTTCCATGTGCCATTTTTCATATCACTGGCAGCAAAAGCAATACGTCTGTCAGCAGCAATCAACAAGCCAATGGCGAGTTCAGCAACTGCATCACTGTTTTTACCCGGACAATTCGCAACATGAATTCCCCTGTTGCTGGCTTCTTCAAGATCAATATTATTCACCCCAGCACCTGCACGTATAATCAAAGACAATGCAGAAGCGGCATCAATTGCCTCTTTTGTTACTTTGGTAGATCGGACAATCAATATTTCATGATCACCGATCTCATCTGGAATTTGCTCGGCTGTCAAATCTGGAAGACTAGTGATTGAAAAATGCATCGATTTCAGAGCTTCTACAGCTACAGGTGCAAGTTTATCGGCAATTAGTATCTTTTTCATGTTTTCTATTTTTATAGTTAAATAAGTGTGAGGAAATAAATTATAGCCTCGTATGCCTAACTGCGGTAGTCAGGATTGGTTTCAAGTTATTTATATTGAATAATTACAGAACAAATAAAAGGAATTATAATTTAATTGCTGTAGAAATTTTCTGCACATATTCATCCAAAAACTCTTGCTTACGTTTCAATCGATATTGCATTATCCAACGTGGATGCGGCAAATGTTCTATCCTTTCAAAAAGTTGGTACTTCTTGTTGAGATAGCTTAAGTATTTGTAATTCTGTCCTTTTCCCATAGAGAATGCTACTTTTCGCTCTCCACCAATTTCTATTTGTTGTTGCAATGACTTTACCATTACAGATTCTAAAAATTCTCGCACCTGAGGAATATCATAGTAATTGAGGTTTACCCCATCCTTCACAAAACCCAGGGGTGATACGCTCGTAAAAAAAACTTTTGAATAAAATGCATCGACACCGCCAAATGCATTGATCATTTCATAAACAAATACCGAAGACAGCTCTTGCCTTTTTAAAAGATCATTGGCAATTCCGCATTCAGATTGTAGCCGGATGGGATCCGTGAAAGGCACACCCGTTAACCCAGCACCAAACCTACCGGGATTGATGCCAATAAGAAACAAGCGGGTGTTATTGTCGCTGTAATACTTTTTGTAGAATGATTGTGAAAGGGAGTAGGTCTCTGGGTTTTTAAAAGGATTAAGTATTTCAACTTCATGTGGGATTTCCTTGGGGAAATCAAGATGGTCAATGAAGTCGAAATACTTGTCCTGAAATGTCATTATTTCAAACTATGCACAAATAACCCACTTCTTAGTTTTGGTTCAAACCATGTTGTCTTTGGAGGCATAATTTTACCGCTATCAGCAATATCAATTAATTGTTGCATCGAAACCGGGAATAATGCAAAGGCCACTTTCATCTCGCCGCTATCCACTCTTTTTTTTAGCTCGCCCAATCCTCTGATTCCTCCGACAAAATCTATTCGTTTATCTGTTCTTAGATCAACAATATTCAATAATGGATCCAAAATCTGATTTGATAAAATAGTCACATCAAGCACTCCGATAGGATCAGCATCATCAAAGGTTCCGTCCTTTGCCTTGAGTGAATACCACTCCCCTTCTATGTACATTCCAAAATCATGGAGTTTTGAAGGCTTGTACTCGGTTTTTCCAACCAGAGCTACATCAAACCCAGCATTTAACTTTTCTATAAAATCTTCTTTTGACAAACCATTAAGGTCTTTTACAACACGATTATAATCTATGATGGTCAATTGATTGTCGGGAAAATGAACCGCCAAAAAATAGTTGAATGGCTCATCGCCGGAAAAGTCAGGACGTTCCTTTCGTAAATCCTGACCAACCAAAGCCCCCGCAGCAGTCCTGTGATGACCATCGGCGACATAAGTTGCCGGTAGCTTGGCAAATTCCTCAATTATATTTTTTGATTTTTGATCATTGACCACCCATAGCTCGTGCCTCACGCCATCTTTTGCAACAAAATCATATTCTGCCTCACCTTCAGTAATTTCATTGACAATATTATCTAAAGAATCCATCGCCGGATAGGCAAAGAACACCGGCTCGGCGTTCATCTCAGAAATCCTCACATGCTTTTTTCTATCTGCCTCCTTGTCGGGTCTGGTCAATTCATGCTTTTTTATCACATCATTAAAATAGTCGTCAATCGCCGCTGCGGCGACAATCCCTGCTTGCGATTTCCCATTCATGGTAAGTCTATAGATGTAAATGCTTTCTTTCTCATCTTGAGAAAACAGACCTTCATTAATAAACTCTTGAAATTTTTCTCCAGCTTTTTTATAAATTTCAGGAGCATAAGGATCCTGACCTGCCGGAAAACAAATTTCTGGTTTTACAACATGTAAAAACGATGCCGGGTTTCCCTCGACTTCTTTCCTCGCTTCATCTGTATTTAGTACGTCATACGGCCTACTAGCAACATTTTGTACTTTATCCTTTGAAGGTCTCCACCCTCGAAATGCTTTTATTATAGCCACAATATTTCTTTTTTATTCGTAAATTAATTTACAGGAGGCAATACCCTCACCATAATTACCCCTTCAATATTTCTTATTTTCTGAACTTGGTCTTCCGATATTTCATGATCCAAGTCGATAATATTATAGGCAATATCTCCTCTGTGTTTGTTCAACATATCGGCAATATTGATGTCCTCATCTGCAAGTACCGAGGTTATATTTCCGACCATCTTAGGAATGTTCTTGTTGGCAATGATCAGTCTGAATCCGCCATTTCTTGCCATTCCGGTGTTTGGAAAATTAACAGAGTTTTTAATATTTCCATTCTCCATAAAATCCCTTACCTGGTCAACTACCATTACGGCACAATTGGATTCCGACTCGGGAGTAGATGCGCCAAGGTGCGGAATACCAATCACTTTGTCGTGTTTTAATAATTCCTCATCAGGAAAATCAGTAATAAATGAAGCAACTTTGTTGTTTTCAAATGCAGCAAACAGATCTTCTTTATTTACAAGTCCTCCTCTGGCAAAATTCATAATTCTAACCCCGTCTTTCATTGTTGCCAATTTTGAGGCATCGATAAATCCTTTGGTAGAATCTAACAATGGTATGTGCAAACTGATATAATCTGCCTCACTCAACAAATGATCTAGACTAGTAGCTTTCTCAACATTTTTGGATAGTGCCCAGGCTGAATCTATGGAAATGTATGGATCAAATCCCACAACGCGCATACCAAGCGCCTCGCCGGCATTTGCAACCAACATGCCTATTGCTCCCAGTCCAATAACTCCGAGTGTTTTACCGTACAGTTCCGGACCCACAAAATCTGACTTCCCTTTTTCTACCAACTTAGGTACATCATCACCTTTACCAATTAATGTCGATCCCCAATTGATACCCTCTACCAAGTTTCTACTTGACAAAAGCATGGAAGCGATAACCAATTCTTTTACCGCATTGGCGTTGGCACCAGGTGTATTAAAAACCACAATACCGTTTTCGGTGCATTTATCCAAGGGAATGTTATTTACTCCGGCACCGGCCCTGCCTATGGCTTTCAATGATGGCGAAAGTTCCATATCATGCATTTTTGCACTTCTTACTAAAACAGCATCAGGTGATGAAAACTCAGATGCCACTTCATATTGATCCATCGGAAATCTTTGCAAACCTATTGCGGCAATTTTATTTAATGTTTGTATCCTAAACATGATGTATTTATCGGTATAATATTATTTATTTTTCAATTCAAAGTCTTTCATAAAATCGACAAGCGCCTTCACGCCTTCCGTTGGCATGGCATTGTAGATGCTGGCTCTCATGCCACCAACTGACCTGTGCCCTTTTAAAGTCTTCAGGCCAAGTTGACCAGCTTCTTTTATAAACTTAACATCCAATTCTTCACTGGTCGTTACAAAAGGAATGTTCATTGTAGATCTTGAAGCCACCTGGGCTGTTCCACTAAAAAGTGCTGAATTATCCAGGAAGTCATATATCCAACCTGCCTTTTCTTCATTAATTTTTTGCATTGCAGCAACCCCTCCTCTTTCCAGCAACCATTCAAAAACCAAACCTGCCATGTAAACAGCATAAGTTGGTGGTGTATTAAACATGGATCCATTATCGATATGCGTTTTGTAGTTAAACATTTTAGGACAAATATCCAGCTCACTACCGGCAAGATCTTCCCTAACAATAACTATGGCTAAGCCAGCAGGACCAATATTTTTTTGAGCTCCGGCATAGATTAATCCAAATTTCGACATATCATATTCCTGTGACAAGATATTGGAAGACATATCTCCTACTAGTGGCACATTTCCCACATCCGGAAGTGATGGAAAAGTAGTGCCATAAATGGTGTTGTTGGTAGTGATATGTACATAATCAGCTTCAGGATCAAACATATCTTTAGATAATTCGGGGATATAATTAAATGTCTTGTCCTCTGATGAAGCAACGACATTTATTGTTCCATATCTTTTGGCTTCGGCAATGGCTTTCTTTGACCACGCCCCAGTATTTACGTAATCTGCTTTTCTCTTTTCAGAAAACAAATTTAAAGGTATCATACCAAATTGGCTTGATGCTCCTCCATGCAAGAACAATATTTTATAATTGTCAGGAACCGACATCAAGGACTTCAATTTTTCGATCGCACCATTAAAAATCGCCATATATTCCGATGACCTGTGGCTCATTTCCATTACCGACATGCCGGCACCTTGAAAATTCAGCAATTCTTTTTGCGCTTTTTCAAGCACTTCTACCGGTAAGGTGGCAGGCCCTGCAGAAAAATTATATACTCTTGACATTTGTACTTATAATTATATGAATAAAATATTGAGGTCTTGGGATGAATTAGGCAGACTAACAACAACAAGCTGACTGTCTAAAACCAAATACTTGCGAGCAGGAGGCTAATAATGTTCTCGAGGAAAATGTTGATATGAAACTTGATGGGGTATCAAATTTATTAATTTTAATTTCCTCAACTGATCGTATTTGACTTACTTTCATGACTATGGTTTTTGACACCTTAATTTAAAAATAAGGTCCATTTTTTTGACGCCGCAAAGATCAATCTTAATCTTGAAATATTCAAGAACTGTAGCGTAATAAAATTTGATAGTTGGATAATTATTAATAATTAGATCGTAGAAGTTGTACAGCAGCTAATATGCTTCGACAACATTTGTTTGAAATTCACTTAATTTAAATTTTAATCGCATATAAAATAGTAGGCAGTAATTTAAGTCGGTCTTATCACTTTAAGGTTATCGCTCACAGGAATTTTATCTGAAACCGATTGTTGTATAACTTCTTGAAGCACCTTCAATATTTGCTTTTTCACAAAATATTTGTGTGTTAACAGACCAACTGAGCGTACAGGTATTGGGTGCTCAAACTCAACTAAGTTCCCTTGCTCCTCCATAGGAAAATCGAACGAACCTAGATACGGTATTATTGTAACACCTTTACTAGCTTTGGTAAAACGCAATAAACTATCCATTGACCCTGATTCAAATTCAAAGTTTATATTACTTTTTGGATTCTGGTTGGACATCTCACAAATTTGATATACTTGGGCGCGTAAACAATGTCCTTCTTGCAAAAGCCACAGTTTGGAATAATCTAAATTATCTACTGAAATTTTTGATTCGCTTTTTCCCTCTCTACAATCATATACCAAAAATGGCTCCGAATACAACTCTTGCTCTACCAGCTCATCATCATCCAATGGTATTGCAAGCAAACCAATATCTAGCGTTCTTATCTTTAAAGCTTCCTGTATTTGAGCAGTAGTCATCTCTATTACAATAATATTTACCTTAGGAAACCTGCTAGCAAACTCAGTTAAAAACAAAGGTAGAAGATAAGGAGCAATTGTAGGAATAATACCAACCTTCAATTCTCCAACCATCTCCCCTTTAAGCTCTTGGATCACATTCTTAAGCGATTCAATTTCATTGAGCACTATTCGTAACCTACTTATAATTAGTTCCCCTTCCGGAGTGATTGAAACTGGTTTTGTTTTTCGATTGAATATCTTCATACCTATCTCGTTTTCAAAACGACCAATCATTGTACTTAGCGTTGATTGAGTGACAAAACACCTTTCCGCAGCAGCTTCAAAATTTTTCAAATCCACTACAGCTAACACATACTGAAATTGTTGAATATTCATAATAGTACAAATATATTAAATATCTACAACATCAATATTAACATTTATAATATAGTTTTTATAAATAATATTTGTCTTGTATCTTTGTTGCGATAACAAATAGAAACAATAATGAAAATAAAATTATTAATAGGAGCTAGTTTACTAATACTTGCTTCCTGCAACAACAAAAACGAACAAGAAATGGAAAAAAAAGGTGAATGTCCTTTTGGTTTCGATAAAGGTAAATCAAGCGGACAAATTATTAAAGGAGAGGGCACTACTAACAAAGAATGGTGGCCTAATCAACTTGACTTGAGTGTGCTTCGACAAAACAGCTCAATATCTGATCCAATGGGAGAATCATTCGATTATAAAAAGGAGTTTAATAGTTTAGATTATCAGGCATTAAAAAAGGATTTAAAGGATTTGATGACAGATTCGCAAGACTGGTGGCCAGCAGATTATGGTCATTACGGACCATTCTTTATTCGCATGGCATGGCACAGTGCAGGAACCTATCGTACAGGTGATGGCAGAGGTGGGTCGCGAGAGGGACAACAACGTTTTGCTCCACTAAATAGTTGGCCGGACAATGCCAATTTGGATAAAGCCAGAAGGTTACTTTGGCCAATCAAACAAAAATATGGCAAAAAAATTTCTTGGGCAGACTTAATGATATTGACTGGTAACGTTGCGATAGAATCTATGGGATTAAAAACTATCGGTTTTGCAGGAGGTAGAGAAGATGTTTGGGAGCCGGCAAATAACGTTTATTGGGGATCTGAAAAAAAATGGCTAGATGATAAACGTTACTCAAAAGATAGAGATTTAGAAAAACCTCTTGCCGCAGTACAAATGGGATTAATTTATGTTAATCCAGAAGGACCCAATGGAAACCCTGACCCTGTTGCTGCGGCTATAGATATTCGTGAAACATTTGGTCGAATGGGCATGAACGATGAAGAAACAGTAGCATTGATAGCCGGCGGCCATACATTTGGTAAAACACATGGCGCAGCAAGTGGAGATCATCTAGGAGCCAACCCTGAAGCAGCAGAAATAGAAAAACAAGGGCTTGGGTGGGAAAGCGATTATGGAACAGGAAAAGGAAAAGATGCAATCACATCGGGATTAGAAGTTATCTGGACTCCTACTCCTACAAAATGGAGCCATGCTTTTTTAACCATGCTATTTAATAATGAATGGGAATTAACAAAAAGTCCTGGTGGGGCTCACCAATGGGTAGCTAAAGATACTCCTGAAATCTTTCCAGATGCCTTTGATCCAGAAAAAAGACACAGGCCTACAATGCTTACAACAGATCTTTCATTGCGCTTCGACCCCTCTTACGAGAAAATTTCTAAAAGATTTCTAGAAAACCCGTTAGAGTTTGATGCTGCATTTGCTCGTGCTTGGTTCAAACTCACACATCGTGATTTGGGGCCAAAATCATTATACATAGGCCCTGAAATACCAACAGAAGAATTCATCTGGCAAGACCCAATTCCTGCTGTTGACCACAAATTAATAGATGCTAAAGACATTAAAACATTAAAGACAGAAATCTTAAAATCCGGTTTAACATCAAGTGGATTAATCTCTACTGCTTGGGCTTCTGCATCTACATTCAGAATTTCTGACAGAAGAGGTGGTACAAATGGAGCACGTATCAGACTAGAGCCACAAGTAAATTGGGAATGCAACAATCCTAAACAACTTAAAAAGGTTTTAGAAGTATATGAGCTTATCCAAAAAGATTTCAATTCTAAATCGGGTAATAAAAAAGTTTCAATGGCTGACTTGATTGTCTTAGGAGGCAATGCTGCAATAGAAAAGGCTGCTAAAAAAGCGGGGAACACAATTGTGATCCCATTCACGCCTGGCCGAACAGATGCTACACAAGAGCAAACAGATATTGAAAGCATGGGGGTTCTAGAGCCAATGGCTGATGGTTTTCGCAATTATCAAAAAAAGGAATACACCATTTCAACAGAAGAATTGCTCATTGACAAGGCTCAATTATTATCCCTTTCAGCTCCTGAAATGACAGTGCTTTTAGGAGGCATGCGTGTCCTTGATGTAAATTTTGATGGATCAAAACATGGAATATTTACTTCAAATCCAGGTTCTTTGACCAATGATTTCTTTGTAAACCTTTTAGACATGGGTATTGTATGGAAAGCCACATCTGATGATAAACTTGAGTTTGAGGGAAAAAACAGAGAAACCAACCAAGTGAAGTGGACCGCAACCAGGGCAGACTTGATTTTTGGTTCTAACTCGGAGTTAAGAGCGTTAGCAGAAGTTTATGCCAGTGATGATGCCAAAGAAAAATTTGTAAATGACTTTATTAGTGCTTGGACAAAAGTAATGACCCTTGATCGTTTTGATTTAGAATAATCAAGATATAAGTTATAAAACTACTTCCAATGAAGGCATAAAAACAATAGCGGTTTGGGTAATAACTTGAATCGCTATTTTGCTTAGATAGAGTAAATTGCAAAACGAAAATATAATGCATTTTTGTTCACTAATACTTTTGCACATGCCGTTATTGAAAGATTAAGAAAGGAATATCAAAATGATTAATGCGCGTTTTAAAACTTTGAATCTTATGGTCATTTTTGATATATGGTAATTTCCGAATCATTACTCCTTTGATGCGATCATGGAATTTTAAGACTATTTCGTAGTAAACCTCCATATCTTTTTGCCCATTATCGCCTATCAGGATAAATTTCTTATTGGGATAAAAACGCAATAGAAACTCAATACTATTTTGCTTGTGATTTTCGTGCACTTTACCTGAAGAAATCAAGTCTTTAATGCCTTTCTTTAAATTCTGTAAAAAGAAAACCCCTTTTGGCAATTCATTAATAGTGAAGAAGTCCAATAAAAAATCATACAAATTCCATTCGCTATTGGATACATAAAAAAAATCCTTTGGATCGGAAGTATCGTTCAGATCTTTGATATAGGAATGCCAATTATGGATAAACGGAATGGTCTTTCTGGTATGTGCATTTCTAAAAAGCTGCAATGCCAACTTCCTAATCAACCTAGTGCTATGCGAAACCAAAAGTGTATCGTCAATATCAGAAATGACGCCTGTCTCATGCTCATCAGATAAATAAAATTCACTGGTAAATCTCATATCGTTTCTTTTCCAATACAATTCGTAATCATACCAACCTGTATCTTTAAGGTTATGTGATAATTCACATGTAAAAAAACCGCTGTTGTCTGTTCGCACTTTTTTTGTAGTTCCGTTTAGGCTCACATCAATGGATGTCCATTTTAATGGCTTTGCTCTGAAACGTCTAATGGTTTGCTTTAGGTTTTTGCGTTTTCCATGACGTGGATGCACATCACGAACCTTGTGTTTTTCAAATGCGTGACCTGAAATGATAACACATTCCTTATTTGCAATGCCCCGGTATCCAATAATTTTTGACTCCACAAAATGAATTTATGAAAATGATGATAGAATGGGAAGTAATTGGATTTAAATTGCCGGACCTGCCTGCGCTGAATTAATTTCAGCGTTCCGCCTGTCCGCCGTGGCGGGGCATCTGTTGGCTATCTGCAAGAATCTCTGCAAGAAGAAAAAGCATTCAATTTTCATGGAATTGTAAAAAGAATTGGCAGTTACTTTTTGTTGGTTTGGTCTGTGTATATGGGATTTTGAGGATATTAGCTAACAGACCCCGCAACAGGTGCGGGGATTGTGGAGGATGAATGATGATTATTTTTAACAGAGTCCGATTAAACCTTTGAAGAAATTTTACATCTAAGTAAAAGCAATGTTGTGTAGATTTATGTGATTTCTACTAATTCCTTAAAATGCTTACTTTTTACGTAATCAGTAGAAGTGCGAAACATCAGGATTTAATATTATATGAAGAAAAACTACTTTCTATTCCTTATAATTTTTTATATCCCCACCTTCTTTATTTCTCTCCATGCACAAAATGTGAGTACTGAGGGCAAGGACTTTTGGCTGGGTTTTATGGAAAATCATGAAACTTCCCAAATTGATTTGGAGATTTACATAAGTACTACAGATACTACCAGCGGGATAGTTGAATTGCCTTACTACAGCTGGTCAGCTTCATTTGTCGCCTATCCTGGTATCACAGCAAAAGTAACAGTACCTACCAGTTATGGCATGAATCGCGGTAGTGGAATCATTGCCAATAGAGGAATTCATATTTCTGCAGAAAATAATGTGAACGTCTATGCACTCAACAAAAGATCCTTTAGCTCTGATGCTACCGTTGTGCTACCTTCTATCTCGCTGGGGAAAGAGTACATTGCCATGGCTCACATGGAAGCCAACGGTGGTGGCCCTTCGCTATATGCTGAAATATTGATTGTCGCCATATCAGATCAGACGGAATTGAATATCATTCCAAGCGTATTGACAACAGATGGCAAACTGGCAGATTTTCCATTTCAGATTACATTGAATGAGGGTCAAACTTATCAATTACAATCCAACTTCGATTTAACAGGGACAAAAATTGAAACCATCAATTCGGCTCAGGGAGATTGCAAAAACTTTGCCGTATATGGGGGTAACGAATGGACGAGAGTTGGCGGTTGTGCCGGTGCACAAGACAATCTTTACGAGCAAATGTTTCCTGTAAATACCTGGGGAAAAGAGTTTATCTCCATACCTTATAAAACTAGGATTGGCGGTGATTTATTTAAAGTTTTAGCAGCTGAAGATTCCACAACCTTTACTATAAATAATAACCAGGAATATATGCTGAATGCCGGGGAGTTCAGGAGTTTTACCATCAGCAGTACTGCGTATTTCAAATCGAACAAGCCACTTTCCATCGGACAGTTCAGCAGGAGTCAATCCTGTGATCGTGTGCCGGCCGATCCTTTTTTTATCATGCTGAGCCCTCTGGAGCAGCGATTGAAAAAAGTCACCTTTAATGCCTTGGAGATTACTGTCGTCGATAGATATTATTTAGATGTGATTGTTCCTGCAAGTGGAGTTGACAACACAATTTTGGATGGAGCCAATATTTCAAGTCTGTTTAGTCCAGTGTCCGGCATCGGAGATTATTCATTTGCTCAGATCGATATTGAGCCCGGCAATCACACCATTGAGTCTGATGATGGGTTTATTGCTAATGTCTATGGGTATGGCAACATCGAATCGTTTGGTTATGCAACCGGTGTAAGCCTTCAAAACCTTAACTTGAAAATAGAATCAGGTGAGCCGGGATCTGATCTTACCATTAGAAAAGACAGTACCTGCATTGGCGATCCGGTAGAATTTTCTGTCGAAGCAGATTCAAGTTTCATTTTCTTTGATTGGGATTTTGGTGATGGAAATTTCGCAACCGGAAAGACCGTGCTTCACAGCTTTGATTATGAAGGTGTTTTCCCTGTAAAAGTTACCGCCAACACTTCGCAAGGAGCATGTTCCTCACAAGAAACCTCCATTAAATATATTTATGTAATAAAACCAAAAATTGATATTTACGGGCCAAGATCGGTTTGCCCAAATGTTAGCCAGGTTGAATATAGGGCCCTTGGAGACTCAAGGAATACTTATGAGTGGTTTGTTGACGGAGGCACAATAACAAATGACAGATTTACAGAGCATGTATTGGTTGATTGGGGACCAACAAATAGTGAGGCATTTATAAAATTACTTCCCCGAAATTATATGGGATGCTATGGAGATACCTTGATACTAAATGTAAAAATTAATATTCAATTAGAACCATCGGCCCCGTTTGGAAAAGATACGCTTTGCTCCGATCTGGCGAGTGAAATTGAATATGAAGCATATCTGGCAAATGGATCAATATATGACTGGAAAACGGATTTTGGAGATATAGTTTCCGGACAAGGAAATAACATTGCCCAAGTTTCTTGGAGTGGTCCCGGAATAGGCAAACTTTGGTTTGAAGAGAGTTCGACAATAGATGATATTTGCTCCGGATGGTCAGATACCCTGACCGTCTTTATCGAAAGAGCACCGGATGAAGACATGACCATTGTGATGCCTGACAAAAAGTATTTTAATGGTGACTCCATATCTATTCGTATAGAAGCTGACCCAGCATTTAATTTTTATAGCTGGAATTTTGGTGACGGTCATGCGATTGACAGCATTCCGCGAAATGATGATACGGTTCATGTATATCTATGCAATGCCTACTATAGTTTGAGCATTAGCGCATATACAGGAACTGTTTGTCAGAACACAGGAGTGGGTACTGAGTTCGTGGAAATCGAAAAACCTGAATTGGAAATGCTATATATCAGCAACGATACCTCTAGCAACAGCAACTTGCACATTGCCTGGGAATATAGTGGTTCATCCAACTATCAACAGCCTGTAAGCTTATTGCGAAGACAAATATATCCGGAAAATTTATCCTGGGAATTGACAAGTACATTTCCTCTATCCGCTACTGATTTTATCGACCGGCAAAGACCATCAGACACCACGATATATCAATACAAAGTAGAAACAAACTACAATTGCGCCAACACCGTCAGGTCCTTGATTCATAATAATATTTTTCTTAGCGCCTTAGAAATTGAAACGGACTCCAGTACACAAATCAATTGGAACAATTACATCAACTGGCAAAACGGCGTGCAACACTATGAGGTTTGGAAAAAAGTGGATAATGGAAATTATGAGATCATTGACCAGTCTAATGGAAATGAAATGATCTATCCTTATAATTATGACGGCTTTGATTTTTGCTATAGAATAAGAGGAATCGAAAATGGTGGAAATAAATCATCTTCCTGGTCAAATGAAACATGCGTAGATTATGTGCCTGCGATACACACGTACAATTTCTTTACTCCCAATGAGGACGAATATAATCAATACCTGACCTTTGATAGAATTGAGCTTTATCCTCAAAGTGAGCTGACCATTTACAATCGATATGGGAAAATGATAGAAAGTTTCAACAATTATCAGAACAACTGGGATGGTAAGGCAAATGGAAATTTGATCCCATCCGGCACATACTTCTATCAACTAAAACTCAATGAACCACGAAATGAACTCAATGTAATCAGAGGCTTTTTCACGGTAATGTATTGAAAATTCAGGAGTGCAATATGGAGGATGAAATCTATATCGACAATAAATCTATTCCATCCACAGACCCTTACTTCTTCAATTTCTCTTTAAAAGATTTTATTAATGCATTCACATCCTCCGAGTCCTCTATCGAGTGACTCGGAGGGGAGCAAAAGCATTTTTGCATTTGTATGCTATGAGTTGAAGGCTGTTAGTCTTATTCTGTTTTGAGTTTTGTTATTGTACCGTGGATAGTGCAAAACACGATTAAATCTTCAAAGTTTTTTGTATGTCCTGTTTCTGTTATTGATGCTGGATTTTTATTTTTTTATCAGTCTTTCAATTTCTTTTTGTTTTGTTTCAATTTCTTTTTCCAGAGTTATTGTATTTCTGTTTAGTTCTTCTTGTGTAGCTTGCAGTTCTTCTGTATTTTGTCTCATTTCCTCTTCTTGTGCCCTCAATTCTTCTGTCATCTGCTGTGATTCTTCCAGTAGATTTTTTGTTTGTTCGTTTGCTCTAACTGATGATATTGTTGAGGCAATGCTTTCGGATAATTTTTCAATAAATTCAATTTCGTAATCTTTATATTCTTTAAAAGAAGCGATTTCAATTATTCCAAATATTTCTTCATTTATTTTAAGAGGTACAATAATAATACTTCTCGGGTTGGCATTTCCAATACCTGAAGTTATATTAACATAATTATCAGGAACATCGGTCATATAAATAGTATCTCCTTCCTGCCATGCTCTTCCGGCTAAACCCTGACCTATTTCAATTTTATCTTCATAATGTTTTTTCTTATCCCATGCATAACATGCATTAAGTTCCAAAAATGGGTTATCGGGGTCTTCATTATTTACAATGAACAAGCTGCCTTGGTTTGCATTGAGGTATTTGACAAGACTGGAAACAATTTCATCACTGATTTTTTCGATATCATTATTACCAGAACGCAATATTTCGCCAAATTTTGCCAGCCCTTTGGTAGCCCAATTTCTTTTATTATCTTCTGCTGCTACATTTATTAACTTATTGCGCATATTTGTTAATGCAATTCCCAATCCATCCCGATCGCTGGTAGGTTTAAAGTCAGAATCAAAATTGCCTTCTCCAATATTCGTAGCAAAACTGGCAGCTTGTTTCAAATTATCTGTTAATTTATTTATTGAACTTGCAACTTTGCCAACTTCATCATCGCTTTTGTATGTAATTACTTGTGACAAATCTCCGATAGATATCGCTTCTGAAGCATTTGAAACATTACCAAGTGGTTGGATAATAAATCTCCACATTATCCAAACTCCTATACCTACTACCAATACATTTAAGAACAATATTATGAACAACACACTATTTAACCTAGTCTCATGTTCCATTTTATTTTTATCAATATATTTTAGATATGTCTGGACGAGTGCCTGGTCTCGGTCAAGAATTTCTGAATAATTATCTCCAATAAATGTTATTGCACGCTGGATGTCGGTGTTAGCTAATAAAATTTCTGCATTTTCTTTATACTCTAACCATAATTCTTCCGCTTTAAGCAAAGTTGGAAGAATGGATGAGGGTGTAGTGGTAAATGCTCCCCGCTACCCATTTCGGGGGGGACGCCTCCTTCTTTTAGAATAATTAATGATTTATGATGCAGTTTAATAGCATCGGACAATATTTTCCTGTCTTCTGTATGGCCTCTAAAAATCCTTTGAGAAGCAAGACCTATTCTTTGAGAAAGCATTCTGTTCCTGCCTGCGAGATTAACAATATTTCCAAGTGTGTGTGGATCTACATTCTTTTTTAGTTCAGTGCTGTTTACATAAGCTTTAACCAATTCGTTATCACTTCTAAGCATTTTTGAATAATTATCACCAATAAACCGTGATGCTTCCCTTACTTTGATCGCTTTAATAATTATTTCTGCATTTTTTTTATATTCCGCCCACAGTTCTTCAACTTCTTCTAAAACAGGCATAACAATTTCGGGTGCAGGTGGCAATTCAATGTTTGTCGCTATTTCAGGTGGAAGTCCACCATTTTTTAATATATATAATGATTTATCATGCAGATCAATTGTTCGAACTAGAGCACTTATTGCAGCAGATTGTTCTCCTTCTACTGCATCAGCTCTTACTATTTGTTCGGCAATAGCTGCTATTTTTTGAGAAAGCATCCTGTTTCTTCCGGCAACATCAATAATAATTTTGGCGGCTTTGTTTTCAATGCTTTGATAATATTTAGTTGAAGCAAAGGTTAATAATATTAAAATCAGAAGAATTAAGAACATACCTCCGATTTTATAAAACACCTTCCAATCACGAAACTTTTTAAAAGAAGTTTTTATTTGTTGATTGTCAACTATGGTTTCGTTAATTGTATCATTATTTTGTACCTGAGTATCCGGGGTGTCAGGAGATTTCTGATTTGTTTTTTTATTTTCCATAATGAGTAATTTTAAATTGTAAATACATCCAAACTAATATTTTAGGCGAGTTTTAAAAATTCATTTTTTCACCCTCATAAAGGAGAGAAAAAACTCACTGCTGAACTAAACCGATTTTGGTGAAAATTGTTTCGCCGACTTCGATGCAGAGATAAAGAACCTGCTGTTGAACTAAACCTCACTATCGTTCGGTAGTCTTTTCTAATCGGTTTAAAGTAAGTTCTTCCTTTTCTATTTCTTTCTCTCACTTTTCGTCTCCCACAGTTGCTTAAACGACAGTTTCAGAAAATGTTATGAAAAATAAAGGACCAAGGCGTCTCACTTTACAATTTGAGACATGATGGGCCTTATAAAGTTGGTTTACAGCTAGTAATGAGGTGTTTTGCAGGTGTGGAAAACTTGTGAAAAATCATGGAAGTTTTATGATTTCTCTAATTTATTGTGGGCGTTTTTCGTAAGGGATACAAGTAGTTACAGAACTCAATAAAGCACTAAAATTCCATGAACAATAGAGATTGCTCAAATGCAGGAAAGTATTTATGCGGTTAAATTATCTGGCGTCAATCTTTCAATTTCATGGAAAAAGGACACTTTTTTTAAGTGTGTTTTAAAAATTTAGTCTGCGATTTATATTCAATAATATTTCCACTTTACTGAGTTCTGAATCTACTTCATTTGATTTAGAGCATGTAATGAATGATAATGATCAATCTGGAAGAGATGTTTAGGAAATTATTTTTTGGTGTCAATCCTCCGAGTCCTCTAGCGAGTAATTCGGAGGAGAGTAACGAACTTCAATTTAATTAGGAGAATATTTTACGGTAATGTATTGCAGAGCATCTCGAATAATTTATCCGCAGAAGCAACATTAATTCTTCAATATATCTCTAATAGATTTTATTAAAGCATTGGCTATTCTATAAGCCCCCAAGTCATTAGGGTGCTTACCATCGACAGTGCACTCAAAATAATCATCTCCATAAATTTCAGAACCATCCAAAAAATAGATATTGCTATCGCCATTTTCTTTTCGCTCCTCTACCAGGTTCTTTTGAAAATTTCTGTTAGACATTAAAGTCTCATACATTTCACTACCTTCCTGAGCAGCGGTATAGCGTGTTTTTGACATAATCAAAATTGGCGTTTCAGGATGCTTTTCTCTCAGTATGCTCACAAATGGCCCTATGTTTTCCTGGATGGTATGATTTGCATTGGCTTCATAATCTAAAATAATAAAATCTACATCAGGGATTTGAGTAATCAAATGTGCCAATTCGGGCTCTCCCCTACCATTTCCTGAAAATCCCAGATTTACAAATTGTGCATCTAATTTGCGGCTAATGATATTGGAATACAACATGCCGGGCCTGGATACGAATCCTCCCTGGGTAATGGAAGTGCCATAGATAACGAATTTGTTGGTGTTACCAAATGGCAACGGTGCCTCCACTTTAGCATCTTGATATAAGCCGACCATCACAGAAGCCACGCCGTTAAATGGCGGGAAATTGATCGTGAAATCACGCATTTTAGTTTGATTCGAACTAAAAAGCCTTGCATTGTACCGGATGGAGTCAATAGGAACTCCTGCAGTCTTTAAATACCTATTAACCCCATTTTCCATAATATAAATATCAAATCCGCTTTGACCGTTAGCCGATATGCGGCTATTACCCGACTTTACTTCCAGCTCTACTTTTATATAAACATTTTTGCTGTCGGTTCTGAACCTGATCTGCCCTCCGGCAGTTCTGTTGGCCAGACGATCAACAGCCTCTCTGATTTCCCAATCGGGGTGTAAAGGCAATCTCCTATAGACAGAATCTTGTTTTATCCATTCAAATCCATTAAGTTCCAGAGGCGTTGATCTTGGGTCATACCATTTGATTTCATTATTATCGTCCTTTTTTATAGCTGTTTTGGTATCCTTCTGGGGAATTAAAGATTCTTGCGCTACTCCTGCCGCATCCATGAAAATGACTAAAATAAAAACGAAGATTGTTTTTGAAATACCAGTCATAGTATAATTTTTAATATCGACCATTGGAAAATCGAAGATGGACATTATTGCCTTAAATGCCAATAACTGGCAGAAAGGATTTACTGAATTCTGATCATGGTCTTATGCAGATTCTTAAGCTGAAGTTAACACGCTCCAAATTCATACTTCACCAGGCTCTAAAAAGTGACTTGAAAGAAAGTAAATACTGATAAAAACCTTGAATTCTTTTTTGTGCTGATTCACTGACTTTGCGACAGAGAGATAGAGTCATCTTTTCCTTCAGGGTATTTACATTACTTTTTCAATATCTCATCAATAGATCCCAATAGTGCATTCGCTATTCGGTAAGATCCCAAATCAGAAGGATGGCTACCATCAACTGTGCATTCAAAATAATCATCTCCTAGTACGGTAGATCCATCCAGGAAATAAATATTATCATCCCCATCCGCATTTCTCTTTTCCACCAGGTTCTTTTGAAAATCTCTATTCGACATTAATGTTTCATAAGCTTTGCTGCCATCAACAGCAGAGGCATAGCGCATCTTTGACATAATCAATATTGGAATTTCCCTGTATTTCTCTCGTATAATTTCAATAAAAGGTCCTATAGTATTTTGGATAGTTCCACTCGCATTGGCTTCATAATCTAAAATAATAAAACCGATATCGGAGATTTGATTAATCAAATGTGCCAATTCCGGCTCTCCTCTCCCATTTCCAGAAAATCCCAGGTTAACAAACTGTGCGTCCAATTTGCGGCTGATGATATTGGAATAGGCCATCCCCGGTCTGGATACACAACCTCCCTGAGTAATGGAGGTACCATAAATAACAAATTTATTCTCGTTTTTAAATGGCAAAGGCGCTTCGACAATCGCACCTTCCTCCACGCCAATCAATACCGAATTAACCCCATTGTACAGTGGGAAATTAAGCGTAAAAGCGCGGGACTGTGTCTCGTCCGCATTAAAAAGTTCTACCTGGTATCTGGTGGTGTCAATTGCAAATCTGGTGGTCTTTAAATATCTCTGTATCCCATTATCATTCACATATAAATCAAATCCACTTTGCCCGGTTGCCGGCATGTGATACATCCCCGACCGCTCCCTGATTTCTACCTTTATCAATATTTTTTTACTGTTGGTGCTGAACCTGACCTGTCCTCCGGCAGTATGATTTGCCAACTGATCAACAGCTTCTCTAATCTCCCAGTCAGAATGAATAGGTAATCTCCTGTAAACTGTATCTTGGTTTATCCATTCAAACCCTACCAAATCGAAAGGTGCTGATCTGGGGTCATACCATACTATTCCATCCGCATCGGCTTTTTTCAGGGCCATGTTTGGGTCCAGCTTCTCAGCGGTAGATACTTGGGCATACCCGATGCTACAAATGAAATTGACAAGAATAAATATTAGTGTATTTTTAGAAATGTTAGACATGAGCATAAGATAAGGTTATAAATTATTGGCAAGCGCAAGATGATTAATAATGTTAAAAAAAAATAGCAATAAAGTTTTAAAGATTCTGAACATTGATAGAAATATTTATAACTAAATAATAACAGAGCAATCTCAAATTGGTAATATTGTATTGTTAACATAAAGCATTCAACTTACTCACTATGAAAATTAATCAATTAAAAATCGCCTTATTACTTTTTACACTCCTCTTTATCCAGGACTTCTGCACTGGTCAAAAGCTCACCAAGTTAAAACAAGCGGGGCTTGATGAAGTTGAAAAACTATCTCCCCAAATTCATGAGATTTGCCAGACTCTTTGGGATTATTCTGAAACCGCATTGCTTGAAAAAAATTCTTCTCAATTGCTCATTGAAGTACTGGAAAAAGAAGGGTTTTCTATTGAAAAAAATGTTGCCGGAATGCCAACAGCTTTTGTGGCTACCTTTGGTAGTGGAAATCCTGCTATTGGGATTTTAGCGGAATACGATGCCCTTGCAGGAGTAGGAAATGCTAATGTGCCTTTTCGTGAGGCCAGAGAAGATGGTGTAAGAAATGGACAAGGTTGTGGTCATAATCTTTTCGGGTCTGCTTGTGTAAATGCTGCCATTGCTATAAAGAGGATTTTAACAAAAAAAAATATTCAAGGGACAATAAAGCTTTTCGGAACTCCGGCAGAAGAAACTTTGGTTGGCAAAGTGTATATGGCAAAAGAGGGTGTTTTTGATGATTTAGATGCCGTATTGGAGTGGCATCCCGGTGATGAAACAAAGGCAGGATATGGGAAATGGTTAGCTATGAACAACTTTCAGGTGGAGTTTTATGGACAGGCTGCTCATGGCGCCGCCGATCCCTGGAATGGCAGAAGTGCTTTGGATGCTGTAGAGTTGATGAATTATGGCGTAAATCTCATGAGGGAACATGTTTACCCAACCACCAGAATTCATTATGTAATTCCCAATGGAGGCGAAGCTCCCAATGTGGTTCCTGAATATGCTAAAGTGTGGTATTTTGTAAGAGATACCTCCAGAGGCAATGTTAAAAAATTATACGATAGAATTTTGAAAATTGCTGAGGGTGCAGCTATGGGTACATCAACCACTTTTAAAACAACTCTAATCACGGGCGTTCATAAATATAATCTGAATGAACCATTGATCCTTGCAGTGGATAATAATCTAAAATTAATTGGCCCACCGAAATTTACTGAAGAAGAGCAATCATGGGCTAAGAAATTGCAAAGAAATACTAAGAAGGAAGAAATAGGATTTCTAACAGATATTAAAAATATTCCACCTGACTGGAAGGATAAATTAGCTAATGGAGGCTCCACTGATGTAGCAGAAGTAAGCTTTATTACTCCAACCGTTGGATTTCGAATTGCCACAGCTCCTTATGATGTACCATGGCATAGCTGGGCTACTTCTGCAAGCCATGGAACTTTGGCTGCTTATAAAGGAGCAGTTGTAGCTACCAAGGTGCTTACCCTAACCGCCATTGATCTTTTCACTAACGAAACATTGAGAACAGAGGCAAAAGATTATTTTCTGAAAAGCACCGGTGGAAAACCATACATATCGCCAATACCCAAAGAGCAGAAAGTGATGTTGCCTGAATAAGGTGGAAGGAACAAGCTAATAGGGAAAAGTCAAGGACGAAAGGAAGAAGGAACGAGACCTAAAGTCCGCTACAAGAAGATGTATTAAAACTGCGCCAGCATCAAGTTGTCACGCAATCGCAGCAGGGCAAGCTCGGCTGTTTTGGCTGGGTATTTTGCTTGATTAAATTTATCAGCGTCACAAGACATGCGTAAGGAAGGAAATTAATAAACTACCCTAAAATATTTTCAATGGAGCATACCGCATAAAGTGGGACATTTATAAAATCCTTATCCCGTATAAAATTTCTCGGCGAAGTCCTGAAAATAGTTTTCGGTTTATATTTATCAGCATAACTTCTCAAACTTTTAATATTTTTACTTGCACCGCTTTTTACTTCTATGGGGTAAATTTTGTCTTTTAATTGCAGTATAAAATCAACTTCCGCCTCACTTTTCGACGTCCAATAAAACAATTCTTTACTCCCACTAACCATAAGCTCCTGAGCAATAAAGTTTTCAATGAATGCGCCATTATATTCCGAAAAAAGTTCGTTTGGCTTAGTGATAATATCTGAAGAAAGTTTGAGCATTGCGCCCAGCAAACCAGTATCGAGCATATAAACTTTAAATTTTGAATAATCGGTATATCCTGAGATAGGGATTTTCGGCACACTGATATTATATGCTAAATGTATTAAGCCAGCTTTTTTCAACCATTCAATTGTTTGTTCGAAAGTTGACGCCCTTGCTTTTCTGCGCACATCGCTATATTTGAATTTTTTATTTTCTTTAGATAGTTGATATGGTATGGACTGCCACAGTTCGGAAGTCTTTATTGCCTGTGACCCATCCGTATATTTCGAGAAATCCCTTTGGTAGGCTTCCAGTATTTCATTTTGAATTTTTCTTGCTAACGCAATATCTCTTTCACTTTTATAAGCCTGTAAAACCTCCGGCATACCTCCCAAAAAAAGATACATTTTTAAATGCTTAAGTAATTTTTCGTGCAAAAGACCCGGTAATGATTCCGGCTTTTTTATATTCATCAGGTTTTCCGCCAATAATTTCTCACCAAAGGCATTAAGGTATTCTAAAAAACTTAAGGGATACATCGTCATAAAATTAACCATACCCACAGAAAAGCTACTTTTCTTGCCAACTACAACTCCTAGCAATGATCCCGCAGATATGATATGAAATCCAGGGGCTTGCTCATAGAAATATTTTAATGATGTTATCGCTTCAGGAGCGGCTTGTACTTCATCAAAAAAAATTAATGTGTCTTTTGGAATTATTTTTCGTCCTGTATACAGACTTATATTGTTGATTATATTTTCAGGAGCCAGATTACCTTCAAACAACGTTTTCAAATCCGAATTTTGTTCAAAATTCAAATAGATATAATTTGAATATTCATTTTTCCCAAATCTATTTATAAGGTAAGTTTTACCAACCTGACGGGCCCCCTGAAGCAAAAGCGGTTTGCGGTTTTTGCTGCTTTTCCAGTCTAAAAGGTGATAATATAATGTCCGTTTCATATTTCATCTCCAATAATGTGGGCTAAATATAAAGTTTTATCCACCAAAAAGTGTCATAGATCACTGATTTTATCCACCTAAAAGTGTTACATGTCGTTATTTTTATCCCCTGAAAAGCGTCACGGACCACTGATTTTATCCACCGAAAAGTGTTTGACTCTGCGATTATAGCTTTGCATATAACTTTGACAAAGATGGAGATGGAAAGATGGACCATTAAAACTGTGCCAACATCAAATCGCCACTCAATTGCAGCAGGGCAAGTTCGGCTGTTTTGGCTGAGTATTTTGCCTGATTAAAGTTCAATTGTGCATTTAGCAAATTAAGCTGTGCCTGACGAAATTCAATAGATGTGATTTGTCCAAGCTTTTGTTGCTCCAAGGTACGCTCAAAGTTTCGCTGATTTGTCTGAAGATTTTTCATTTCGGCATGTAACACGAACAAGGAATTTTGGTAAATCCCCCAGGCGTTGTTTACATTCCTTTGCAACACCTGCTTGGTTTGTTTTATACTAATCTGCTGATTTAGAACAGCAATTTTAGAATTTTGAATCCTTACTTTGGTGCTTCCTCCATCAAAAACATTCCATGACAAATTTGCATTAAAAGTGGGGCCCAATGAAGTTGATTGACTAAAGAACGCCGTTGGATCATTGATACGATTATTATAGTTATAGGCAGCGCTCAAACCTATGTTTGGGATTAGTGCCGACTTACTAATATTGACATCATATTCTGCTGTTTTCAATAATCCTTGATTTTGAAGCACCAGCACATTATTATCCAAAGCATGACCCATTAATTCTTCAAAATCTAATCCCTCCATATAACTTATTGTTGTATCAACTTCGAAAAATACATTGACATCCCTACCCAATAACACGTTCAAATCACGCTTTACATTCTCAAGTTCTTGCCGCAAGTTCAGATAGCTGATGCTGTCATTATTAAAATCTACTTCCGCATTTAGCACATCCAACTGTGTATTCTGTCCATAGTCATACCCATATTTGGCACGCAACAATCTTCTTTTGGATATCTCAAATGTTTCTATCTGGCTGTTGACATTTTGGGTAAGTCGAGCCACTTCGTAATAAACAATAAACAAGTTCAATATCGAATTTTCAACCACTTGCCTGGCTTGCAATTCTGTCAGGCTAAAATTCTCCTTTAAACTCTTAAAATTATACCTTCTTCCAAGTCCGTTAAATACGGTATAATTCAATGCAACAGAACCATTGTATGAAGATGTCTGAGCTCCCCGAACTTCCTGTTCAGAGCCATTCTGATATTTTGCATTCGTGTTACTTACATTATAATTTACCCCACCGGAAGCCGAAACCGATGGCAAATAACCACTATTATAAATACTGGCACTATTCTCTGCGCTTTCTACATTTCCTTCGGCTATGCGGATATCATAGTTATTTTCAAGCGCAATATCTACTGCAACTTGCTTAGACAATAAAGAATCCTGCCCAAAAGCGTTGAACGTCAAAGACAATGGAATTAAAAATAAATATTTATACAAACTCATTTTGTTCAACTTTTTGTTCGATAATCGCACTTTCTACTTCTTCTTTTGATGGCTTGGTTCCGCTAATAAGCCATTTGAAATTGACTTGTATATTATTTCCCAGAGAGAGCATCAAAGGCAGCATCACTAATGTCAAAATCGTTGCGAAGCCAATTCCATAAGCTATAGAAACTGCCATAGGGATCAGGAATTGCGCCTGCATGCTTTTTTCAAATATTAATGGAGACAATCCTGCAATAGTGGTGAGTGATGTGAGAAATATGGCTCTAAATCTCGATTTACCTGCCTCAAATAATGCATCGTTAAATTTCAAACCATCTCTAAGAAAGCCATTGAATTTTTCAATGAGTACCAGACCATCATTTACCACAATACCTACGAGTGCAATAATTCCCAGGTACGATAAGATATTTATCTGTAGCCCATGAATCCAGTGTCCCCAGGCGACACCAATTAAACTGAAGGGTATCATTAAAATTAACATAAGCGGCTGACTGAACGACCTGAAAGTAAAAGTAATGATCACATATATCATAAAAACAATGATGGGCAACACCAATTTTACCGAGTTGGAAGCTTTGTCTGCAGTACGGCTTTGCCCTTCAAATGATGCGGTGACAGAAGGATATTCTGCCCGGATCACACCCATTAGTTCCTGCTTGATATTGCCCATAATCTCCGTAGCACTACTACTGGGATCTTTAAGGTCTGCATCCACACGGATTTCACGTCTACCATCGAGATGATTGATGGATATTTCTCCCCTGGCAATCTTATAGGAGGCAATTTCACTCAAGGGAACACGCTGTCCGGAAGGGCTTACTATTCGCATATTATCCAGGTTACTAATTGAGCTTCTGGCCTCCCTATCGTATCTTACCCAAACCCTTATTTCATCTCTTCTTCGCTGGAACCTTTGCACTTGCAGACCAAAAAATCCGCTCCTTACCTGCCTGATCACATCACCAAGTGTAAACCCAAGAGGATAGGCACTTTCTTTCAATTTGATTTCAATTTCCTTGATGCCTGCAGGGTCATTGTCACCAACATCTTTCAACAAGGAATTGGCAGACAAAGCAGATTTTAAAATATCCTTGGCACCTTTTAATTCATCAATATCGTTACCTATCAAAGATACCGATATAGGCCTTCCTCCAAAATGCCCACCCGATCCGAATTCAACACTCTCGATGCCATGAAGCACACCTACCTTTTCATCCAAAGCAGTAGAAATTAAATATGAAGGTAATTCTCTCTCTTCACCGGGAAGTAGGTTAATATTTAATGATGCATTCGATGTGCCGGGTCCTATTCTTTTTACAATATTTTGAATGACCTGCTTACCGTCTCGTCTCTTCGAGAAATCTTCATTGACAAGCCACGCTTTTTTTTCAATTTTAGAAATCAGCGAATCAGTAAATCTTTCATTTGTTCCCTGTGGCATTTTTAGTATGACAGATACCCTGTCGCTGGCTATTGATGGGAAAAATGTAAACCTGATGATACCTCCACTCATTGACCCCAAGGTCACGGCAAGTATGGCAATAGGTATGGCAAACCCCAGGAATTTATTTTTTAAGAAATACTTGAGGTAAGGCCCATAAAGTGTATCTCTCATCCAGGATATAAATTTGTCGGCGTATCGATTGAAGAAATACGTCTTTTGGTTTTTTAGGAGCGCTTTTGAATGTGCTACATGTGAAGGGAGAATAATTAATGCTTCTACCAGTGAAACACCTAAAGTGAGTAAAACAATAATAGAAACTTCGGGAAACATCTCCCCTATTCTACCGTCAAGGAAAAAGAATGTAGAAAAAGCCACGATGGTGGTAATGACTGCAGATGTAATCGGGACAATCACTTCCATTGTTCCATCTAGGGCTGCCTGTACCGGATTTTTCCCCTTTTCATAATGGTAATAAATGTTTTCAGCAATCACAATCCCATCATCAACCAATATACCAATGACGATGATCATGCCAAACAAGGACAGCACGTTGATGGTGACACCCATCATATCTGCAAAAATAAACATCCCAAAAAAGGAAATAGGAATTCCAAATGCTACCCAAAAAGCAAGCCTTGGCTTGAGAAATAATGCCAGAAAAAACAGTACCAATAGTATTCCCTGCCCTCCATTTTTCAAGAGCAATTTGGTCCTTTCTACGATGGTGATGGAAGAATCTCTGGTTACATCAATTCGCACGTTGGAATGTGTCTGATTAAATATTTCTATATACTCTTTGGTTAATTCGGCTACAGAAATCAAATCCTCAGAGTTTGTCGTGCTCACACTTATGGTGACTGAAGGCCTTCTATTAAAATAGGATCTGTTGGGGTTTTCTGACCATTTATCGCTGACAGTGGCCACATCAATTAACCTCACCTTGTTACCGGATTCATCAGATTTTATAATCAAATGATCCAACTCTACACCATAGTAAGCACGATTGCTTACGCGAATCAAAAATTCTTCAGTGGTTGTTTTGATCTTTCCACCTGTAACCAAAATATTAGTGCCGGATATCGCATTGGCTATTTCGGCAAATGTGAGATTATAAGCTCTTAATTTATTTTCGTCAACCGCAATCTCAATCTCCTCTTCCGGATATCCACTAACTTCAACTTGCGAAATGCCGTCAATAGCGCGTAAATCAGTTTCTACATCTCGGGCCATTTGCTTCAAAGACAACAGAGGTATATTTTCACCATGCAGCGCCATCGAAACTGCTTCTGTTCTAAATATTGTTTTTGAGATTACAGGAGGTTCCATGCCTACAGGATATGAGGGAACTTTATCAACTGCATTTTTTAAGTCTTGCATGACAACATCCACATCATAGCCTTTGAGTACTTCTACTACGATTTGAGCAGAATTTTCTGATGAAGTCGATGTAAATCGATCAATTCCAATTAGCCCTCTTATGTTGTCTTCTATTTTTAAAACAATTCCTTCCTCCATCTCCTGCGGCGAAGCACCTGGGTAGGCTACACTAATATTTATAAAGCGTGATTCACTTAATGGGAAAAACGAGGAATTGAGTGTAGATACCCCAGCAAACCCAAGCACTACAAAAGCCAATACGATCACGTTTCCTGCTACTGGATATTTTATAAAGTATGCAATTATTTTTCTCATTTTATAATATGGTTACACGTAATTCTTTTTTGAAGAAATGAATTCATAGGAAAATGCTTAAATGGGCAAACGTTTTATGTTGATCATATATGGTTAAATTTTTAGCTTTTATTATCATTTGTGCATCTTGCCAAACCAAGGTTTTAGCTAAGGCAGGCATTCACTCATTTTCTCATTTTATCATTCACTCATTCACTCATTCTCTCCTCCCTGATAAATCTTGACCTCCATACCTGAATACGCTCCAGGCACATTTTTTGAAATCATCTTCTGTCCATTTTCAAGCCCCCGAACGATTACCGTTTTTTCATTGAAAAATACCGGATCTACCGTCACCAATTGCAATGTGTTGTTCTGAACAACATAAATATTAGATTCATCTACCAATAAATTTCTGGATATTTCAATGGCATTTTCAATGGCTTGCCCATTCATAATGGCTTCGAGATACATTCCTTCTTTTAGTTCTTCTCCACGCAGCTCAACAAAAACTTTTACTGTCTGCGTTGAGCGATCAACTTTGCCATTGATTCTTATTATCTTACCATTCCATTTCTTGCTATGATTTTCTGTATCTCTTATAATTACTTTCTTTCCAACTTTTAAGGAAGGTAAAATGGTTTTATTAACCGAAACTACCATTTCGTAAACTGAAGGATCTATAAATTCACCTAGCTTTTGGCCGGGCCTTACCAGTGTTCCGGGTGTCACCAGGGCATCAACAAGAATCCCATTGTATTGTGCCTGGAGATTGTACTTACTCAATACTATCTCCATATTTTTTGTATTATAATATGTGGTGAAAATATTTCTGCCAGTTACAAAAAATTTCTCTTTATCAGAAGTAGGTTTTGGTAAAGGTGGTATGGGTTTCTCCATATCAAATTTTCTAATATAGTCATCCCATTTTTTATAGGCATCTGGATAATCAAGACGAAGATCTGGTAGAATAGCAGTAATAAGGTTTTGAAGGTTACTCTTTTGTGCCTGGAGATTTGCATAAAAATCATCGTTTCTGATGCTTACAATAGTCTCCCCTTTTCGATAATGCACTCCGGGTTTAAACTCCTTTCTGGTCGGCTCCATTACGCCTTGAACCTCAGCAAAAATCTCGATTCTATTTTTTGCTATCAGTCTTCCACTCTCCAGAACTGAAACCTGAACACTATGATTTTTAATCTCCTCAATAAAAACTGCCGGAGCTACTTTTTCTTTTTTTGGTCTGTGTCTTTTTTCAGTATTTGCCAATTCCCTCATGACATACACCGCAAAAGCAATCAACAATATTCCAATGAAAATAGTGATATATTTTCTCATAATTTTATTTAGTTTCTATTGCAACCAAATCTTCCGACTTGATATTGTTCATCATTTTTTTCAACACCCCAATGGTGAGCATCCGCTCTTCTTTTGATATTCCTTTTTGCATCTCATCTATTATTTCTCCAACAATAGGCATTGTCTGATCGAATATCTTCTCTCCGAATCTGGTGATATAAATATGTTTTTTTCTGTTGTCGGTTTTTGACGAAATTCTTGCTACCAAATTTTTATTCTCCATTGTAGTGATTAGCCTTGTCAGGGAGGCTTTATCTCGATTTGTAAGAAAAGCAAGTTCGTGTTGCGATGTTCCATTCTTTCTGATCAGTATTTTCAATAAAAGCCATTGAACTTTTGTAAGACCAATGCCTTTCTCTGCAAATCGATCCATGATAAAATAATCGATCACCTTCATCGACTTCCCTATCCACGGCAACATCGTTTCATCAATATCAATCATAAGATTATTTTTATAAGATGTTTCGGTTTGCAAAATTAATAAAACAATACCTTTTACTTGCATATGCAACTAAATGAATTCAACAATTATATGGGAGTCTGATTTTTACTTTAAACGGCTATTATATTGTACTCATGGAATAAAATCTCGATGATGGGCCAGCTCTTATATTTTATTAAAGAACGATAGTATAGACCTGAAAAATTGAAACCAACATGCTCATGTAATTGGTAATTGACTTTAAATTTTATTATTATAAATTTTATTTCATTCTTTGGGATTATAATAAAAGCCTATCAGGATTTGGGAATAATAAAAAGGCAAGCTTTTCAGTCTTCAGTATTAATTTATATCGGTACGATTATCGGATTTATTTCCACAGGATTGATTGCACCAAACATATTGACTGGGGGCGAAATCGGAACCTTGAAACTATTACAATCCTATGCTGCGCTATTTGTTAGTCTGGGGATTCTGGGATTTAGCACTATAACAATCCGGTTCCTTCCTCATTTTATCAACAAAAAGGAAAATCATTTCAATGGGTTTTTAGGGCTTTCTGTCCTCGTAGGAACCTTTGGCTTATTTATAGCCCTGGCTGTTATTTTGAGTATAAAGCCAGCGATTATTCAAAACAATTTCGATAAATCTCCAGAATTTGCCCGCTACTTTTTCCTCATCATCCCGCTCACAATTTTTCAGATTTATTATGCACTTTTTGATGCTTATAACAATGCGTTGTATCGTGCTTCCTACGGTGTTTTTCTGAGGGATTTTGTGCAGCGAATATTGGTGTTAATCGGACTCCTTTTGGTCTTATTTCATTTTTTTGACTTTAATCAATATGTGTATTATTATGTCGTTTCCATATGTCTGCCCACTCTTCTTATACTCATTCACCTCATCAGGCACAATGAGTTTGACTTAAAAATAAAAACCCGTTTTCTTAAAAAATCACTCTTGCAGTCCATGGCAAGCGTAGGATTGTTTGGCTTACTAAATAGCTTTAGCAACATAGCTATTTTACAAATAGATACCATAATGGTAAATATGTATATGAATTCTACAGCTGTGGGAATATATGCTATCACATTTTATTTTGGCACACTGGTCCTCATTCCCTCCAAGGCACTTAATAAAATTGCACCAACACTAATTGCCAAAGCTTTTAAGGAAGAGGACTTGGAAACCGTCAAAGACATATATTATAAAAGCACATCAAATTTATTTCTCATAGGAGTATTAATACTTCTTGGGCTTTTGGTCAATTTAGAAAACGTCTTCAATATTATCCCAAAGTCATATGAGGAAGGCAAGTTTGTCATTGTATTTATTGGAATAGCGAATCTTTTGAAAATGGGGGCTGGCAATAATGACTCGATTATAACCTACTCTAAATACTATAAAATGACGACTGTATTTTTAATCACCCTGGTTTTACTTATCATTATTTTTAATTTTCTTTTGATTCCAACCTATGGGATGACCGGTGCTGCCATTGCCTCCTTGCTGGCCATATTTATTTTTAATTTCACAAAGTTTATTTTTATAAAATTAAAGTTTGGATATAACCCATACAATCTCCAATACATCGTTGCCTTGGGCTATGCTGCTATTGTTTATATTATTGTTATTATTCTACCTGATTTGGATAATTTTATTTTTGAAATAGCTATAGACAGTATTGTAGCGACTTTATTTTTTTATATCCTGATTAGATATCTACCAATGGCAAGGGAACTAAATTCATCTATCAATCAAATATCCGGCGTGGTCATAAATATTTTTAATTCAAAAATTAAATGACGCTTGTATAAAATTAAATAATTGTCATATCTTTGTACCTCGAAAATTTAAGGCAAGTAAATTGTCCCATGGTGTAACTGGCAACACGTCTGGTTTTGGTCCAGAAGAGTCTAGGTTCGAGCCCTAGTGGGACAACAACAATTCCCGAATTTATTCGGGAATTTTATTTTAAAACTATCAAAAAGTCTCCTATGTCAAAGGCTAAAATTTTCTCAGGTACCAATTCACTTTATTTAGCCAAGAAAATTGCCCATGAGTACGGTAAACCTTTAGGCGAAATAGAAATCCAAAAATTTAGTGATGGTGAAATGTCTCCTTATTACAAGGAATCGGTAAGAGGATGTGACGTCTTTTTAATCAACTCAACATTTGCGCCTTCTGACAATCTGATGGAATTGCTTCTTATGATTGACGCTGCTAAAAGAGCAAGTGCAAAATATGTCACGGTAGTTATTCCATATTTTGGATATGCCAGGCAAGACAGAAAGGACAGACCAAGAGTTTCTATTGCGGCAAAATTGGTAGCCAATCTTATTTCGGCAGCAGGAGCAAACAGAATTATGACGTGTGATTTGCACGCTGGGCAAATCCAGGGTTTTTTCGATATTCCTGTTGATCATATGGATGGATCATATATTTTCGCTCCTTATGTAAAAAGCCTGCAACTTAAAAATCTGCTTATTGCCTCACCGGATGTAGGAGGAACAAAAAGGGCAAGATCTTTTGCCAAGCACTTCGAAGTTGATATGGTTGTAATCGATAAATACAGAAAAAGAGCGAACGAGGTTGCCAGTATGCAAGTGATTGGTAATGTTGTTGACAAAGATATTGTACTGGTAGATGACTTGGTTGATACAGGAGGAACGCTCGCAAAAGCAAGTATAGTACTGAAAGAAGAAGGTGCCAGATCTGTGAGAGCGATTTGTACACATCCAATACTATCAGGAAATGCTTATGAAAACATAGAAAATTCGGCTTTAGAGGAATTAGTTGTTACTGATACAATTCCTCTTCGTAAAGAAAGCAAAAAAATAAAAGTATTGAGTGTAGCCAACTTATTTGCTAAAGGAATAAGGAAAACACACACAAACGAATCAATTAGTTCATTATTTATTCATTAAAAATTATTAACAATGCGTACAGTTGAGATTATAGGGTATAAAAGAGCAAATCTCGGTAAAGCATCTGCAAAGCTGCTTAGAAGAGAAAGTAAGGTTCCATGTGTATTATATGGAGGAAAAGAACAAGTACATTTCAGCGTACCAATGATCCTTTTCAGAGAATTAGTTTACACGGCAGATGCTGCCTTTGTAAAAATTAATATTGAAGGAGAAGAGCACTCTGCGATTTTGCAAGACATTCAATTTCATCCAGTAAGTGAGGTCATTCTTCATGCAGATTTTCTTGTATTAGATGAAGGTAAGGAAATCAAGATGGATATTCCTGTTAAGCTTTTAGGGACAGCACCAGGGATAATTCAAGGAGGTCTTATGGTGGTGAAACTGAGAAAAATAAAAATTAAAGCTTTACCAGACAAAATGCCGGAGGCAATTTCACTTGATGTTAGTGATATGGATCTTGGGAAATCCATTAAAGTTTCAAGTATTGAACCTGATGGATTTGAAATTATCAATGATCCAAGAATTACCATCGCATCGGTTGAAGTACCAAGAGCACTTAAAGCTGCTGAGGAAGGTGAAGAAGGTGAAGAAGGTGAAGAAGGTGAAGAAGGTGAAGGTGGCGATGCTGCTGAATCAACAAAAGAATAGAATAGAAAAATATTTTATAAGGAAATCCTGCTTATTCTTAAGCAGGATTTTTTTTGTTTATAAACTTTAACATTTTATAAATTGGGCTAACATGAAGTTTTTAATAATTGGATTGGGAAATATAGGTGCAGAATACGAATTGACCAGACACAACATTGGTTTCCTTGTGGCTGACCATCTTGCAGATTCTGCAAAAACAAATTTTACTATCTCGAAGTTGGCAAGCATTGCTAGTTTCAAGCAAAAAGGAAAGCAAATCTATTTATTAAAGCCATCCACATTTATGAACTTATCAGGGAAGGCAGTCAATTACTGGATGCAACAACTGAAAATTCCGATAGAAAAAACTCTCGTAATTACAGACGATATAGCTTTGCCCCTTGAAAAAATACGAATGCGTTCCAAAGGCTCCCCTGCTGGACACAATGGATTAAAGAATATCGAAGAAACAATTGGCAATAATTATCCAAGGTTGAGAATTGGCATAGGGAATGACTATCCTAAAGGGAAACAAGTTGATTTTGTGTTGAGCAGATTTTCTACAGATGAAATGGAAAAGATACCATCTATTATTAAAAACGCAGGTGATGCCACACTTTCTTTTTGCAGCATAGGGATAGAGAGAACTATGAACTTTTTTAACAATTGATCAATTTGCCCTGATTGCTACTACTGGGTCTAACCTTGCCGCCATCAGTGCAGGAATGATACCTGCCGCCACACCAACAAAGGTTGATATACCCAAACCAAGAACAATATTTTTGACCATCAACGTAAGAACAAAGGTGCCCATTGGTATATATGTAGCAAAATAAACCAACAATAATCCAAGGCCACCGCCAATCAAGCTCAGAAAAATGGCTTCAAATAAAAACTGATAAAGCACAAAATAGTTTTTCGCACCTAAAGATTTCTGAATACCGATAATACCAGTCCTTTCACTAACGGTCACAAACATGATATTTGCGATACCAAATGCGCCAACAAGTATAGAAAATATTCCTATAAACCATCCTGCCATTGTCAACACATCAAATATTCCTTGCAATTGATTGGTTATCATTTCAGGTCGATTTATCGCAAAGTTATCTTTTTCTCTGGGTCGGAGGCCTCGATAATTTCTCAATAGTCCTCTTACTTCATTTTCAAGCTCAATAAGGCCAACGTCATTTTCCTTTCCCTTTATTGCAATTAAAACATATCCTCCTCTTCGTTTTCCTGTATAAAAAAGTTTTTTAAAAGACCCAAATGGGATCAATACGCTTTCATCACTATTTGGGGTATTGAGTAGAGTTTCTCCACTTTCTTTCATCACTCCAATTACGGTATATTTCAACCCCTTTATTACAACCTTATTCCCAATTGCATCACCGTATGGAAAAAGTGTGCTTTCGACCTTGTGGCCTACCAATGCGACATTGGTTGCGTAATCCAACTCTCGCCCTGAAAAAAAACGACCCCTTTCCAAATTAACATCATAGAGATCTAAATGTCCATCGGTTACACCCGTTAAATTAATCCCGCTGATGCTGTTACTTTTTCTTTTAATAACTCGCCCTCTACTTACCACGAATACACAAATGCCGGTAGCATTTTTCAAGTTTCTTTCCAGATATTTATATTCCTTAAATGTAGCCATGGGTCTTTTTTGATATTCCCACCAGGGCTGATTCGGGGAAAAATCATATGGCCATTTTTCTATGTAAATCATATTTGTTCCAAGGAATGATAAGCTGCTTTTTATATTTGATTGGAGCGAATCCACAACTGTAAGGGCTGCAATTATGGCAAATATTCCTATGGTGACGCCAGTTAATGACAATATTGTGCGAAGAAGATTTTGGGTTAATGCGCTCCACGCAAATCTAAAACTTTCAAAAATTAGCCTTATTTTAATCAAAACTCATTTATTAAATTCATTTTCAGATTGTTGGATACAGAAATTTTTTCTTGCTATACTTTTTAAGCGAAGATTATTCTATGCTAATTATGTTGATAATCAATGCCTATTAATACCATCAATTTAATATTTCTACGGATATCGAAATAAATGTGAATATTAGAAGTTAAAAAACTAATTATAGTCAAACAAATTATTAACTTTGCAGCCTTTTAAATTTTCACATATCTTATACTATTTAATACTGTAATATTAAATATGAAACGTTCTGTATTCAAGTTTGATTTGCCTACTGGCTGCATAGCATTATATCCGGATGAAAACAGGGATGAATCCCGTCTTATGGTCATTCATAAAGATTCCGGTAAAATTGAGCATAAAACCTTTAAAGACATAATAGATTATTTCAACGAAGGTGATACGCTTGTTGTCAACGACACTAAAGTATTTCCCGCAAGACTATTTGGCCACAAGGAAAAAACCGGAGCGAAAATAGAGGTTTTTTTACTTAGAGAGCTAAATAAAGAAATGAAACTTTGGGATGTCCTTGTAGATCCTGCCAGAAAGATCCGCGTTGGAAATAAATTGTATTTTGGTGAGGATGATTTAATAGCTGAGGTTATTGACAATACAACATCTCGAGGCAGAACCATAAGATTTTTATTTGATGGTACAGATGAAGAATTCAGAAACCTGATAGACTCGCTGGGTGAAACACCGCTACCAAAATATATAAATAGGGAAACCGAACCTGAGGATAGAGAAAGATTTCAAACAATCTTTGCAGATAATATTGGGGCTGTTGCTGCACCAACTGCAGGTATGCATTTTACAAAACAGCTTGTAAAAAGAATGGAAATCCTTGGCGCAGATATTACGCCAATTACCCTGCATATTGGATTGGGATCTTTCAGACCAGTAGATGTCGAAGATCTCACCAAGCATAAAATGGATTCGGAGAATTATTTCGTAGGTGAAGAAACTGTTAAAATTGTAAATAGAACTCTTGACGCTAAAAAAAGAGTATGTGCTGTAGGGACCACCCCTATGAGAGCACTGGAGTCTTCAGTTTCAGCCAATGGAAGATTAAAAGTACGTGAAGGTTGGACGGACAAGTTTATATTTCCTCCATATGATTTTAAAATTTGTAACAGACTAATTACTAATTTTCATATGCCTGAGAGTACATTACTCATGATGGCATGTGCCTTTGGTGGCCATGAATTGATTCTGGATGCCTATCAAACAGCTATAAAAGAAAAATATAAGTTTTTCAGTTATGGCGATGCTATGATGATAATATAAATTAATTTAAAGCTTCATTTATGAAGCTTTTTTTTATGAAAGAATATGCGATCATTGTTGCTGGAGGTAGTGGATCCAGGATGCAAAATGAAACCCCAAAACAATTCCTGAAATTAAACGATCAACCTATTTTATATCGTACTGTTAAAGCATTTCTTCAGTATTCCTCAAATATTGAAATAATTGTAGTTATCCCATCTCATGATATTCAAAGGTGGAAAAATATTTGTGATGACTATCATCTCGATGAAAACATTATAGCAGTCAATGGTGGGATATCAAGGTATCAATCAGTAAAGAATGGCCTGAGCTCAATAAACAATGATAATGGCTTAGTGGCTATCCACGATGGCGTGCGGCCATTAATACGACCAGAGATAATTGCGGCATCATTTGAATTAGCAAGCGTTCATGGAAATGCGATTGCGTCTATGCCCCTTAAAGAAAGCCTTAGGTATGTTGATAGCTCAAGCAACTCAAATGCAAACCGAAATAATTTTAAATCAATACAAACGCCTCAAACATTTAAGACAAAAACTATAAAAGCTGCCTACAATAGTATTCAAGATTCGAAAGGCATTACAGATGATGCAAGTGTCGCAGAAAAAAATGGAGAAAAAATTTTCTTATTTGAAGGTAGTTACGAAAATATAAAAATTACTACCCCCGATGATTTGTTATTTGCCGAAGCCATACTAAAAAGCACAAAAAAAAGATAGTGAAATTAACCCACTACCACGATGAATACGGCTAATATTCGTCTTCGTTAAAAAAGAAGTCCTCCTTCGTAGGATAGTCGGGCCATATTTCTTCAATGTTTTCATAAGGCTGACCATCATCCTCTAATTCTTGTAAATTTTCCACAACTTCCATTGGAGCTCCTGATCGAATTGAGAAATCTATCAATTCGTCCTTCGTTGCAGGCCACGGTGCATCTTCCAAGTAGGAAGCCAATTCTAACGTCCAGTACATATTTTTAATGTTTCTAAATAATCGTGCAAAAATAAAATTTTATTTTTAAAAACAAATAAGTAGCAATAGAAATAAAGACGAACTTTAATCTAATTTGTTTAAAAAGAGTATAAAATCAATTGCCGCAAAACAATAACCGTCCATTTATTAATAAATTATCTTTCAACTTTTTGAATCTGAACTATTCAAATTAATTCATATTATCATTCGCACAATTATATTTTTGATACCTTTGAAGGTAAAAGGTTACAAAAAATGCAATCAAATAGAAAGCAATGAGCAAAAATTATGATATTGACAATGTAGATCTAAAAATACTTGCCCTTCTCACTGAGGATGCAAAAATGCCCTATACAGAAGTGGCAAAAAAAGTCTTCGTATCCGGAGGTACGGTACATGTGAGGATGAAAAAAATGGAAGAAATTGGGATAGTAAAAGGCACTACCTTAAAAATGGACTACTCTAAAATGGGTTTTGATATTACTGCCTTTTTAGGAATTTATCTTGAAAAGAGCTCATTATATGATGCTGTAATAAAAAGACTAAACAATATCCCCGAAGTAGTCAAAATACATTACACAACAGGAAATTATAATATTTTCATAAAATTGCATTGCAAGGACACCAACCACCTAAAAGATGTTCTTCATGACAAAATTCAACAAATTGAAGGGATAGAACGTACCGAAACTATTATATCCTTAGAAGAAAGTCTTAATCGCCACATTCAGTTTATAGACAAGTAATTACTGATATATTTCAATCATTGTTTTCTCGACGAGGCCTACGAGGCCCTAAATTCTCATTGGGTTTATTGCGGGAATTAGTGAAATCTCTATTTTGTTCGGTATTTCTATTGTCGCCAAAACCTTGCTCTCTTCTGGGTCGATGAGTGCCATCTCTATTCCCGCGATTTTCATTAGAATTGTCTCTGGGCCTGCTGTATCCTTCTTGCCGAGAAGATTGATCACCAAAACTTCTTTGCGGTCTATTTCCCCCTGATCTGCTATCACGATTAAACCCTCCTCTATTTCCTCCTGATCTGGGCTTTTTTAATCGGTATTCGAGCTTATTTTTTTTTCTGTATTCTTCAATGAGAGAAAGAATCAACTGCTCAAACTCCTTTGGGTAGGCATTGACAGTATATATTTGATCACGCTCTTTTTGCTGAACCTTTACCGGCTTGAAATCTGGGTTATGCTTTTTGATTTCTTCAATAAAAGCCAAACCTACATTGTTTGTATCGTATCTCGTAAACCTTAATCCGGATCTTAAAAAACAAATAAATACGGTTATCAGGTTTGGATCTTCTTTTTCCACTTTCAAAATATTATGGTTGTCAACTATGTGCTTTCCAACACTCAAATTAAATCAAAAAAATACACAAATCATTATAACTAAAAGAATAATATGTTGCTGACATGTAACTTTTTTAAGTTTGATTTAAATTCCTTCTCCGGCCCTATTAAAATAAACTAATTTGGCATACAATCTTTAATTCGTTTTGCATCAATTTGATTATTGAAACTTAATTTTAGCAACTCAAAACTTCAAAATCTTAATCTCAACTCTTCTATTCTTTTTTCTTGTCTCAGCACCTGCATTGCTTGCGATTGGTTTTATTCCTCCGTAACCTTTGGCTCTGAGCCTTTTTTTATCTATGCCATTTTCTATTAAATAGTTCATGATCGAAATCGCTCTTGTTTCAGACAGCCGCAGATTTGCCGATGAAGAACCGCGATTATCCGTATGTCCTCCAAGCTCAATCTCAAGTGGAGGATTGTCCTTGAGCAGCAAAAGCAATCTTTCTAATTCAGGAATTGATTCCGGTAGCATCTCAGCTTTTCCCTGAACAAAGAAAATATTGCTTAATTGTACCGTCTCTCCAATAGCAAGAGGTGTCAAGACCAAATCTCTTACTATTTCTTTATATTCTGTAACAGTTGTAAAATCTTCATTCTGACTGATAGCGATATATCCTTTGGCTTCAGCCCTAAATCCATATTTTTTTCCAACTGGTAGTACAATTGTGTAATTCCCATTTATGGGATTTGAAATTGCCAAGCCATCCTCTTCTTTCAGCGGCAAACTTTCATAAAAAATATCTGCTTCTATAGGCTTTTTCGTTTTCGAATTGATCACTCGACCCTTGATCAAAACAACCGGATCTGGTTTGGCGTCTTTTGCCAATGAAATTCTATAGATATCTTCATCGGTCGGGTTGAAATCAACTTTATTCATCGCACCAGCAGTAGAAACAAAATAGGCAAAATCACCTTTGGCAGAGATGGTGTAGTAACCATCCCAACTGATTGAATTTATTGCTTTCCCGATGTTGGTTGGTACACTCCAATTTGTCCAGGTATCATCCATCCTTCTACTATAAAATATATCGCTTTCTCCAAACCCTCTATGACCATTGGATGCGAAGTATAATGTTTTATTATCAGAGGCCAGGAAGGGCGCAAATTCTACTTTCCTGGTGTTTATTGCAGAACCAAGATTCTTTGGTTTCGACCAAGAGTTTTCTCCTGTTCTAAAGCTGACATATAAATCCTGATCTCCTTTTGAGTCATTTCTCTGAACTGCCGAAATTAAAACCTTACCTGAATTGGACTGGAAGTAATCCTGATATTCACTCAGGTTATAATAATCTTCAATATCTTGCTTTTGAGGAAAGCTCCATCCCGAAGAAGTTTTTCTGGATACCGAGACACCATCTTCTACATTGCCATCATCAAAGTAGGCATTGATCACCATTATTGTATTGCCATCAGGACTTACCGAACAAATTCCATTGGGTAATTTATCATTTATCGGACGACCTACATTATGTGCATAAGACCACTCTTTCCCGACCATATCTGTAACATATACATCCTGATCATCTCTTTTCCCTCCCATATTGCTGGGGCTGTTTTTCCTGGCGAAATACAGTCTTTTGCCATCAGGAGAAATGACGGGCTTCGATTCAAGGTATTTTGTGTTCACATTATTGCTTAATCTTTCTTTAGTTGCTACGAATGTTATTTCTTCCGCCACGGAGACTGCCGCAGTAGATGCTCCCGGGATTACCTCTCCCTTAAATTCTTCCTCACAAATACCTACGGCATCAATTTGCGACCAACCTTTATTTACATATGTATTTAAGTGGACAGCCACACCCTTTACCAGATATGGAGTTTTGTCTATTTTTATTGACATTACATTAAATGGCTGTGCAAGTTTTTGCCCATTTGATTCGTAAATCGTGTATGCTTTTTCTTCTGTATCATATAATATCACTTTACTTACACGTCCCGGTAAATAATTTTCTACAACGATAACCTGACTAACATACTGCGGGTTTTCATACGCAAGTGAAATAGTTCCATATCCGCTTTCGGCATTGAGTTTGTTGGCTTTTTCACTCATCTCTCCATAGGGTTCAGCATTAGGTGCACCTAATACCTCACTGGCCGAATATGATGTTTCAGAAAACTGATTGAATTGGAACGTCACCTCATTTGCCCACTGGATTTCTTGTGACATACTTTTTATATGTGACAAAAGAAATATTGCAAAAACTAAACTCAATACTCTCATTATGAAAATAATTTAGAATCCATTAACTGAATAAAAGATGCAATTTCAAGCAATAGATTGATATTTTTTACTGCTTTTTCACTAAAAAAGTACGCATTTTTTATAATCACTAAAGTTTCACTTTCACCAATTCACTATAGCAAATTTTTGCTTTTAAAAATTAATGAATGTTCCTGGACTTTTAAGGTATTTGGTATTTATAAATAGTTTCGACATAGGACATAGTTCAAATTACGAATGCCGGGTTGCTCATAAGAAAAGAGTTAAAAATGCATGGTTTTTTTCTTTGCTATTTCGGTTAACTTGCCTCAAACAATTCCTGATTTTTAAGCGCATAATCGTATATTTGCAAAAATTTTTCAATAAGAAATCGGAAACAATTATTATGAACAATGATACCACAAACCGGGCAGCTGATAATATTAGAATTTTGTCTGCAGCTATGGTCGAAAAGGCAAAATCAGGGCATCCAGGAGGTGCGATGGGCGGAGCAGATTTTATTCAAATACTTTACTCAGAATTTTTAAACTTCGATCCTTCGGATATGTCATGGGCCAACAGGGATAGATTTTTCCTTGATCCCGGCCATATGTCTCCAATGCTTTATTCCATACTTTCATTAGTTGGAACTTACTCAATGGAAGATCTTTCCGGTTTCAGGCAATGGGGAAGCCCAACTCCAGGGCATCCTGAATTAGACATTAACAAAGGTGTTGAAAACACATCAGGGCCTTTGGGTCAAGGGCATACCATGGCAGTTGGCGCTGCCATAACAGAGCGTTTTTTAGTTGAGCGATTTGGCGAATGGATGGCTCACAAAACATATACATTTATTTCTGACGGCGGTGTTCAGGAAGAAATTTCGCAAGGAGCAGGAAGAATTGCTGGATACTTAGGTCTGAGTAACCTGATTATGTTTTACGATTCTAACGATATCCAACTATCAACAGATACCGATGCTGTGACCGCAGAAGATACCGCAGCAAAATACGAAGCTTGGGGCTGGGAAGTTGTTACCATTGACGGAAATAATGCAGATGAAATAAGATCAGCATTAATCCAGAGCAATAATCAGAAAGAAAAACCTTTTTTGATAATTGGCAAAACAATTATGGGAAAAGGTGCATTAACTGAAGATGGATCAAATTTTGAACGTCAATGTTCTACGCATGGTATGCCATTGTCAAATGCCGGTGCTTCGTATGAAAAAACAATCAAAAATCTTGGCGGAGACCCAAGAAATTCTTTCGTGATTTTTGATGAAGTAGAAAATAATTGGAATGACATAAGAGCTAAAAAACAAGAAGAAGCAAAAGCTAAAAAACAAGCTCAGGCGCAATGGAAAAATAAAAACCCTGAATTGGCTTCTAAATTAAAAAGATTTTTGAGTAGCGAATCTCCCAATATAAATTTCGAAGAAATAGTTCAGGGAGAAAATACAGCTACCCGTGGTGCTTCCGCGACAGTGCTTGCATATTTTGCGGAAAATGTAGAAAATATGATTGTGGCGTCTGCCGACTTATCAAATAGCGATAAGACAGATGGATTTTTAAAGAAAACGAAACAATTTAAAAAAGGAGATTTTTCCGGAGCATTTCTTCAGGCTGGAGTAAGCGAACTGACCATGGCATCTATCGCCAATGGCATGGCACTGCATGGGGGAGTAATTCCTGTTTGTGCTACATTTTTTGTGTTTTCTGATTATATGAAACCTGCGGCAAGAATGGCTGCACTGATGAAATTACCTGTAAAGTATGTTTGGACCCACGATGCTTTCAGAGTGGGAGAAGATGGCCCAACTCACCAGCCTGTGGAGCAGGAAGCACAAATTCGTCTATTGGAGCAGCTAAAAAATCACGATGACAAAAACAGCATGCTCGTCCTTCGACCGGCAGATGGCAATGAAACTACCATTTCCTGGAAACTTGCTTTGGAAAATACAGAAAGCCCAACGGCACTTTTGCTATCCAGGCAAAACATCACTGATGTCCCAACTAAGGCAGGCTCAAACAGATATCAGGATGCTCTTGAAGCTTCCCGAGGTGCATATATTGTGAAATCTGTAGATGGCGAACCGGATATTGTATTAGTTGCAAATGGTTCGGAAGTTGCGACTTTGTTTGATGGCTGTAAAAAGCTTGAGCAAGAAAAAGGATTAAAAGTACAAATCGTTTCAGCTCCATCTGAAGGATTGTTTCGAAATCAAGATGTTACCTACCAGGAAAAAGTATTACCTGGCAATAAACCAACTCTGGGACTAACAGCAGGTCTTCCGGTGACACTGAGAGGACTGGTCGGAGGTAAAGGCAAAGTTATCGGATTGGATCATTTTGGTTATTCTGCTCCTTATAAAGTACTCGATGAGAAATTTGGCTATACTGCCGATAATGTATTTAATCAGGTAAACGATTATCTTAAAGGGTATAAATAGTACTTCTTAAACAATAGTTAAAAAAAGCCTCGATTAATCGGGGCTTTTTTGTTATTCAAATAATCTATTAAATCCAGACGATAGTGTAGATTTGGAGAATAATCAAGGGAATATTCTTTGCATATTTCAATTCGTTTATAATTATAATGTCGATGTTGGACAATGACCAAAATGAAAAAGTGAGACTTCGCTTTTCCATTTATACAGTAGTCTCATTCGTATTTGTTCTTTGGGTTGTCATGGCTATCGAATGGTCTTCCGGAATTGATTTTTCAAGACTTGGTATTTATCCAAGAACGCTGCATGGTATCATTGGAATAATTACAGGCCCATTGATTCACGGAGATATTTTTCATCTGATTTCCAATTCATTACCTTTTCTATTGCTGGGCTTTTTGCTGTTTTATTTTTACCATCGTATTGCTACCGAAATATTTATCTGGATTTATCTTGTCACTGGTTTTTGGACATGGATACTCGCTCGAAACGCATATCATATTGGCGTTAGTGGAATTGTTTATGGTATGGCAGCATTCTTGTTTTTTAGTGGACTCATTCGGAAAAGCAAACAATTGATGACCATATCGGGAATTATTATAGTGATGTATGGAGGAATGATCTATGGAATTTTCCCCGAAATGGTTGAAGCAAACGTAAGCTGGGAATCTCACTTGGCCGGCGGTTTGGCAGGAATATTATTGGCGGTCTTTTTTAGAAAAACTAAAATAGATATTGATACAGAAGAAAATGATAATGAACAAAATGACGAAAATGATAATATAAATCTCACTGGAAATACAGACTCAGTAAAAATAAAATATACTTACAGATCAAATGATTAAACATCAATATCACAAAATTAATAGTGCCTTTGATCTTTGGAATCTTTCTTTATATTTGCGCTTTAATTAAATAATAACATTGTGAAAAATAATATATCTATAGCATTAAATATTGTATTGTTAGTGGCAGTCGTGGTATTATACATACTGCATTTCAATTCCAAATCCGACAATGAAAATACCTCATCAAATAGCTCGGTAAATCCAGAGAACCTTTCCATCGCTTATGTTAATTCTGACTCACTTTTAAAAAATTATAATTTCTTTAAAGATCTCGAGAAAAAGTTGATTGAAAAGAGAGAAAAATTGAACGCTGAATATCAAAACCGAGCAGAGGGATTGCAAAAGGAAATTGCCAACTTTCAATCTTCAGCAGGAAATATGACCATAAGTCAAGCCAGAGCTGTAGAAGATGACCTTAGAAGTAAACAACAAAATCTTATGATGTACCAAGAGCAACTTGGGCAACAACTGAGGCAGGAGGAAGGTAAAATGAATGCAGATCTGTACGACAAAGTAGCTGATTATCTAAGAGAATATGGCATGGATAAAAACCTCCAACTAGTATTGACATATACCAAAGGAAGTGGTGTGTTGTACGCCAATGACAGCCTGGATATAACCGACAATATCATCGTTGGACTAAACGATGACTACAAGAATGATGACTCAACATCAAAGTCTGATACCACAAGCGCAAAATAGTTCAACTATTGACATATCAAAAAGGTCTTGATTAATAATAATCAAGACCTTTTTTTGCACTATTGTAACTTAGATCACGTTCGTATAATTATGATTATTTCATCTTTGCGCTTATTTTAAAAATATCAATGGGAAAATCAATAAATATCAACTCTTGGCTTAGGATGGCTGCAATTGGAAGTTTAACGCTTGGCCTGGCGCCATTTGTTCCAGAACCCCATATATGGGGAAAAATAAAGTGGATTATGGGTGGAGCTGTTGGAATGCAAAGCCAGGATTGGCTCGATTTCCTTTTCCATGGTGCCCCATGGTTCTTACTGATAGGTTTGTTGATTTTCAAGCTTATCAATATGAAATCAATGAAAAGGTAGGCTTTTTTAGTATTTAGTACTGAGTATAGAGTACTTTATACTTGGTACTCTATACTTGGTACTTGGAGCACTTCGCAAAATCAATCCCTAATCTGACCCTCTCCCTTAATTAACCATTTATAACTTGTCATTTCTTCCAGTGCCATAGGACCGCGAGCATGGAGTTTTTGTGTACTTATTCCTATTTCAGCACCAAGACCAAACTGAGCACCATCGGTAAAAGCAGTAGATGTATTGGCATAAACTGCTGCTGCGTCAATGCTCTTCAAAAATATATCAATCGCTTCATCATCTTCCGCAATTATAGCTTCACTATGTTTTGAACTGTATTTACTTATGTGGTCAATAGCCTCATCAATATTATTTACAGTTTTAACTGAAAGTTTATAATCTAAAAACTCAATGCCAAAATGCTCATCTTTGGCAGCACTTAACAATTCATCAGGGTAAGCACCTTTAATGGACTTATAGGCCGATTCATCTGCATATATCTGAACGTTGCTCAAACTCATAGGGCCAATAATCTCTTTAAGCTCATCTAATTTATCCCGATGAATGACCAAACAATCCAGTGCAGTGCAAACACTTACCCGTCTTGTTTTGGCGTTATTGACAATATTGATACTTTTCTCAAGATCAGCTGAGGTATCTACATAAGTATGTACGATACCGGCACCGGTTTCTATTACAGGTACTCTGGCATGATCCCTTACATAGTTGATCAAATTTTGGCTTCCTCGTGGAATAATAATATCAATATAACCCACAGCATTAAGCAACGCTGTGGTTGCCTCGCGTTTAGCAGGTAGCAGAGCAAGAATATTTTCGTCAAGATTATACTTTTTAATCACCTCATGGATAATTTTCACTATGGCGATATTAGAATATTCGGCATCACTCCCACCCTTTAACACACAAGCATTCCCTGATTTTATACACAAAGAGAACACATCAAAGGTCACATTGGGCCTGGATTCGTAAATGATCCCTATTACTCCAAGAGGGACTGATATTTTAGAAAGTTCTAACCCATTTTGGTGCGTGCGTTTGTCGAGTATTTTCCCCAAAGGAGAAGGCAATCCAGCTACATTTACCAAGTCATTAGCGATATCTTTTATTCGCTGCTCAGTAAGCTTGAGTCGATCGTATTTTGGGTCGGACTCAGACATTCTCACCAAATCTTTTTTATTCTCTTCGAGGATAATGGCAGAATTTTTAATTGCAGATTCTGCGAGGTCAATTAATAACTTATTTATGATGGTCTCTTCTGCCACAGCAAGATTTCTGCTGGCATGTGCTACTGCTTTGAAGGTGCTTTCTAAATTCATAGGATCATTATATGATGCTCGAAATATGCTCTTATTTCAAAATGTTAATGCAAATATAAATGATCGTAATGAATAATAGGTTTTTGATTTTTCAATCCAACTAATGATTTAGCTTTTTCGCTATCATATTTGGATTGCCCCAAACCTAGTTCAATTTTATTTTCATCAATAATTTTAATAATATCTCCTTTTTTAAAATCGCCTTCAATCTTTACAATACCTATGGGTAACAGACTTACTGCGCCATGGGAATTTAAAGACTTTTTGGCTCCTTCATTTACTATAAGCATTCCTTTGGTGTTGGAATGTGAATGAGCAATCCATTTTTTGAAACTTGAAGTTTTCTTTTTGGGCTTAAATGATGTTCCTATATTTTCCCCATTTTCCAGGCGAATGATGATATTATCTGTATTGCCGTTGGCAATATTTACTGGGATTCCCATGTCGGCAACTCGCTTTGCCGTATGGCATTTTGTGATGATGCCACCTCTGCCAAAGTTTGACTTTTTGTTTCCTGTTATATTTTCTAATTTATTTATTGCCAAATCAAAATCTGCAATTAATGTAGAATTTTTATTCTCCGGATCTCCATTATAAACCCCATCGACATTGGTGAGAATATACAAACTATCAACATTCAGCATCCCGGAAATTAATCCGGCAAGCTCATCGTTATCTGTAAACATAAGCTCTGTCACTGACGTTACATCATTTTCGTTGACAACAGGTAAAATGTCATTGGCCAACAGCGCATTCAGGCAATTCTGCATATTGAGATAATGATGTCGATCTTTGAAATCCTGCCTGGTGACCAACACCTGAGCACACAATTGATTGCGCTCTTTAAAAAGTTCAGTATAAATGTTGATTAACTTCACCTGACCCAATGAAGAAAGTAATTGCCGCTCTGCAACAGTATCAAGTTTTTTTTGAGATTTGAATATGCTTCTTCCGGATGCCACGGCACCTGAAGAAATCAAAATCACTTGCTTCCCTTTTCTTTTCAGCTCAGCGATCTGAATTACAATTTTCTCTATTAATTCTTCATTAGGAAGTCCGTTTTCCTTTGTGAGTACAATAGAACCAATTTTTATACAAATTCTGTTATTCAATATTTTCAGATTTAACCTGAAAAAATCAGGAGTTAATTATTCAATTATGTTTTAATCTGCCTCATCTGGAATATTATTATAAAATATAAATTCTAAATATCAAACATCTTTTTTAATGCTTTCCACAAGAGTTTTTTCTTCTCAACATCTGCCTCAATTACACTCAAGTTTTCACCATAGAGCAACTTTTTATTTTCGCTTTCTATAAGTTGATAAAATGCGCTATCTCCCTTAATGCTATCTGTACTTATGTCAAAAGCGATTAGAAAATCATAGGGTATTTCTTTCAATATCTCCTTTTGAGGAAAGACAGCGCAGTTAACCAAGGCAAAATCTTTTTTTGTGTATTTTAATCCAGCTTCCATAATGTTCATCAAAAATTTCAATTCTTTTTGATTGAGAAACTCACTTTCAGGATCATTGACCAAAATCAATATGCCTCGCCCATTATCTCCTAAAAATGTAATTGCCCTTCCCTCCTCGACCAATGAAGTTTCATTTTCATCAGGTCTAATTTCTCCTTCAGAAACAGATGTACTTGAACTAGCTTGCTCAGGTTCAGCAATAATGTACAGGTCATCATGAAAAATGTATTTTAGAAATTGGTCGTTTTCTTCCATTCCGAATTTAATTATAAATCAAAAATCGCCTTTAATTCCGGTGCTTCTGAAGGTTTCAATCTACCAGCTAAAATCAGCCTCAATTGTCTTCTTTGCAATGCCCCTTCATACAATTCTTTTTCTCTATCTGTTTCCGGTATTGCTTGAGGCACAGATAATGGCTTGCCTTGTTTATCTACTGAAACAAAGGTAAAAAAAGCACTGTTACTTATAAATTTTGTTTTCAGTAAAATATTTTCTGCTGTCACCTCAATGTACACTTCCATGGAAGTATTGAAAGATCTTGTGATTTTGGCATTTAGGGTAATTACGCTCCCTTTTTCAATTGGCCTCCTAAAAGATATGTTATCAACTGATGCTGTGATTGCCAAAGAATCAGAAAATTTTAAAGCAGAAATTCCTGCAGCAATATCCATCCAATACATGAGCCTGCCGCCCATGAGAATGCCAAAAGGATTAGTATCGTTTGGCATAAGAAGTTCATTTTTTATCACGAACGATTCCTTAACAAATTTAGATTTCTTATTCATGTTTATAAATATTTAGATGATACCAATGGTTTTTAACTAAACATTTTGATGGGTATCTGAAACAGATTTACATGTGTTTATTTTTCTTTCCATCCATACTTGCCAACAAGCGGAACGAATCTAAAAAAATCATGCTTCTCCTCAGTGATTTTTCCATTTTTCTCTTTCGTAATTCTTATCATTTCCTGATGTTCTTCATCACCGACAGGGATCACTAATTTCCCATTTGGCTTCAATTGATCGATCAACGCCTGCGGTAATGTTGGTGCCCCGGCTGTCACAATAATGCCATCGTATGGAGCAAACGTTGGCCAACCTCTTGAGCCATCTCCCAAGTGAAAGTGAGCCCGATATCCAAGGCTTTGCAAAAATATCTTTGACTGCCTGAATAAATTTTTATTTACTTCAATGGTATAAACTTTCGCTTTCATTTCCAGCAACACACTACATTGATATCCCGAACCGGTACCAATCTCCAGAATTTTATCTCCAGGCTTTATCTCTAACAATTGTGTCTGTATGGCAACAGTATATGGTTGCGAAATAGTTTGGCCTTCGCCAATTGGGAAAGCCTTATCTTGATAGGCATGTTCTAAAAATGCTTTGTCGAAAAAGTAGTGCCTGGGCACAGTCTGAATCGCACTCAATACCATCTTATCTTTGATTCCCTTATCTATCAGAACTTTAACCAGATTTCGCCGCATCCCTTTATGACGGTAACTATCATCAAGCATAATTTTATATAATTTTGCTTGAATTTATAGCTTAGTTTCGGAATTTCCTTGATGGAACCTTATAAATTTAAAACAATTGAATTGGTGGGTTTCATACAAATTATAAAATCAATTATTTATTAAAATAAGAGTTAAGCTCGACACCAACCCATGGCCTTCTCTTTACTTTTTATCATGTTTTACATATCTTAGTGATTCAAAGTAAACAGATATTTGAGGTTTGAAGATATTTTAAGATATGAATTTGAATTGCATCGTGGTAGATGATGATGAGATGTCAAGGAAGGTGATGGCTCATTTTATTGAGAAAACTGATTTTCTTCAACTTACCAGTGAATTTGATAATGCGATGGACGCCATCAATTATCTTGATGACGAACATGTGGATATAATTTTTCTAGACATTCAGATGCCTGCAATGTCCGGCATGGATTTCATCAATGCATTAGAGAAAGATATTGAAATAATATTAATCACATCTGAACAGAAATATGCTGTTGAGGCTTTTGAAAAGAAGGTAACAGACTATCTGGTGAAGCCCATTGAGTTTGCCAGATTTATGCAATCTGTGCAAAAAGCCCATACCAATGTAGAAATAAAACGTGAGCATTCAGCAAAAAGGAGGGAATTGTATGTGAGAACAGACGCAAAAATTGTTCGTATTCCCTACGATAGCATTTTGTACGTTGAAGCATTGGCAGATTATGTAATCATACAATCCGAACTAAAAAAACATATTGTGCACTTCACCATGAAAGGTATTGTAAGTCGATTACCCGAAGATATTTTCGTTCGCACACACAGATCTTATATCGTAAACCTCGATAAAATAGAGACGCTGGAAGACAACTCGCTGGTAATTGGAGAGAAATTTATTCCTATTGGCGCATCGTACAAAGAAGCACTTTTGGATCAGCTTAATTTTCTATAGGGAACCTATAATTGATTTTTTATTTATTTTAAAATAAATCTGAGATACCATTGTGAAAATTAACCATCCAAAAAAAGCACCTACCAATCCCCCAATAATAATATCACCCGGATAATGTACCCCAACCATTATCCTGCTAAAGGCAACAGTAAATGCCCATAAAAAGATCAGCCAAGTCCATCTCCAATAACTTTTGAATACCAGCCAGATGAGCATGGCAATGCCAAATGAATTGGCCGAATGACCTGAAGCAAAACCATATTGCCCACCACATTTATTTGCGACATGTACAAGATTGCCAATTTCCGGATCGTAGCATGGCCGGAACCGGCCAAAAAACGGCTTCATAAAAGTGGATGTAAACTGATCGCTTGCCAATATGACAAGCAATATTGAAGCAATGATGTAAATGCTGTCCTGCTTAAAAACTTTTATAATAATAACAATAAGCATAATATATAATGGAATCCAGGTAGGGATGTTAGTGATCCACATCCAAATATTATCAGAAACCGGATTATGGAAAGAATTGATGTATAGAAATACTTCTTTATCAATTTGATCGAGCCACTCTATCATAATATTACTTTTTTATCCAATCAATGTTTTTTACTAAAAGCTGCTGTGTTGCATCCTCCGGAGTTCCGAGTTCTACAGAATAGTTATATTTCCAGGCGGCAAGAGGTGGCAGGCTCATCAATATAGATTCTACCCTGCCATTGGTTTCAAGGCCAAACTTTGTTCCTCTGTCCAGCACCAAATTAAACTCAACATATCTTCCACGACGAACCATTTGCCAATCGCGCTCTCGCTCAGAAAAATTCATATTTTTACTTCTTTGGGATATCTCACTATAAATTGGCGCAAATGAGTTTCCAACGTCAATCGTGAAATCAAATAGAGCATCTTTGTTCCCCAAATCCGGTTCATTTAACCGATCAAAAAATATCCCACCAATTCCGCGTGTTTCATTTCTATGCTTGATGAAAAAATAGTCATCAGCCCATTTTTTAAATTTGCTATAAAAAGAATCATGGTGTTTATCACATACTTTTTTTAATGACTGATGGAAATAAGCGGCATCTATTTTATTGATATAATGGGGCGTAAGATCAATTCCGCCTCCAAACCACCAATGGCTGCCCATATCAAAATATCTAATGTTCATGTGGATAATGGGCACAAAAGGATTTTTAGGATGTAAAACTATTGAAACACCGGTAGCGTAAAATTCAGATGCATCATATCCAAAAGTTTTTTTTATATGCTCTGGCGTATTGCCAAATACTGCCGAAAAGTTCACCCCTCCTTTTTCTATCAGGTCACCATTTTCTATTATCTTCGATATCCCTCCTCCCCCTTCCGGCCTATCCCATAAGTCTGTGCTAAACTCAGATTTTCCATCTTCTTGTTCCAAGGAAACACAAATTGAATGCTGGAGTGCCTTGAATTGCTGTGTAATTTCTTCCTTTAATATCATAGATTTTACAGTTTTAAAATGGATAACCAATGGCTATATTCCAAAGTGCCTGGCCCGGCTCTCCTCTCCAGTTAAATAGGGAAAGGTTGTCGCCAATCCATCTTTGCCCTTCGTCACGGGCCGGATCATACATTTTTATTCCATAGTCAAATCTGATCACCAAAAAAGAAAAATTTAGCCTTAACCCCAATCCCATGCCAATAGCAATTTCTTTATAAAAACGATTAAATTTAAAATCAGCACCGGGGAATGCTGGGTTTTCATAAAACTTCCAGACATTGCCGGCATCAACAAAAAATGCCCAGTCTATAAATCCTATCAACTTACTGCGATATTCTATATTTGCTTCCAACAATATTTCTCCCGGTTTTTCAATACTATAATCAAACAGTCCATCTCTCTCCGGATTTTCATTCAATTTGGGTTTTTGACTGCCCGGCCCTAGTCTTCGTGGTGCCCACGCTCTCAGACTGTTGCTCCCACCTGCGAAGAAAAATTTCTCATAAGGTAATGTCTTGTTTTTTCCATAAGGATAGGCAATTCCAAAATTAATTCTCGTGGCTATGCCATTCGTTTCGTTGATCGTAATGTGTCTTCTGAAGTCAGATGAAAATTTTACGTATTGAAAATGTTGAATGGTGTCGGTTCTGTTTTTCTCAAAAAATGTAGGCTCAAAAAAATTAAACATAAGCCCTCCACTCTCACCGAATAACTTAAGCAAGGAAGATTTATTCCCATAAAAGTCATCTGGATTAAAATTATACATGACATAAAAATTCATTGCCGTTACAAAAGAAGGCTCAAATGACTTGATAAGTGGATTTCCTGCCATTTCTAATTCTACTAGCAAAGAATCAAATGCAGGATCTGTATCGGAGTTAATCAAACTTAATTCAGATAGTGTGAAATTGTACATTTTTTTTCTGTCCTTTTGCCAGCTATAGACCAGTGCATTAGAAAAATTTGTTCTTTGGTACTCGGGTCGATTAGTAAAGTTAAAACCTGATCGAAAAGTTGTATTCGGGTTGTATATCGCTACTTTTCGCTTAAACGCTTCACTTGCCGGCATAATGAATTGAGGAAAAATCAAGGCCAATTTTGCCCCTGATTCAATACTACTATATACCTCTGATGTGGTGGCACTTGCTACTCCTTCAAAACCAAAATATCCGGTAATTTCCAGGTTTTCAAGCCCTCCAAAAATATTTCTGTTTTTAAGAAAAAGGTTATAAAAAGGACCAGGATATCCTTGAGTTACATTCAGTCCTACTTCATTGGTCATTTGATATTTGTCCAGTGGGCTGGTAAAAATATTGGCAATGAATGACCCTCCCGAAGTGTCGTAGTTTATGTTAATAAATTTAAAATTATCCAGATAAGCCAGTTGGCGCTGGGTATTTAAGGTATTGCTAATACTATATGTGCTATCCATATTGATGAATACACGTTGATCAAGTATTTTCTTTGAAAATCGTTTACTAAAATACTGGTATGTGATGTTGTGATAATTAAAAAAAGATCTTTCTCCCTGGCTTGACTCCGTGCTGGCATCTGTCACAAATATTACAGAATCTATTGTGAATTGCTTGTGGTATCCACGTTTCGACGGATCATTGATAATCATATTTATTTCTACTTCATAGGGCTGAACATCATTGATAACATCAAAAACGATATATTGTCGGCTAAAATCAAAATATCCATTATTCTTCAGCAGCTTCTCTATTCTTTCTCGCTCTCTTACTAAATTATTCTGATCATAATTTTCGCCAATCTTCAGTTCGCTATCCATTTGATTTTTAAAAATCAATTCCCGAATCTTGGCATCGGTTGTTACCAATCTAATTGTATCAATTTTATGAGGAAGATCTTCTTCTATGGTGTAGGTAACATAGGCTCTCTTATTGTTGAATTTTGTAAAATACTCTACCGAACTATTAAAAAACCCTCTATTTTGCAGATAAAGTTTCATTTGATCCTGGGTTTTCTGAATTACATCTTCATCATAAATACTGATTGCTTCACCCCAACGCATCAGAATATTTCCGTCTTCTAAATCACGAATCTTTTTTTCAATCTTTTTAGCTTCCTGTCGATTGACTCTGGCAATTTTTCTTTTTTTATCTGTATGTTTTTCTCTTTTCTGATCGAACTTAGTCCTTATTTTTTTTATCTTATTCTCAATTTTTATCGAATCATATCGCTTTTCTCCCATGTGGTAAACCCAAACGTATGGAGTAAAAGGAATAATTGGAAATTTTTTATTAGCCTTGGATTGATAGAGATCTTCTAATTCGTCCTTAGATACATTTTCATTGTCAGATATCTGTTGCCTCCGAAGTATATATTGATCATCTTGCAGGTATTTGACACCCATACAGGATGGGAATATTAAAGTCAAAAAAATATATATAAGCGACCTTGCAAAATGATTTTTCAACTTTTCTTTTTCACTAATGATTTCTAAACAACAGGCAAAGTTTGTTAAAAGCTTGAAGTTAAAAAAATACCGTAAAAAAGCCACATGCTTTTTGGTTGAAGGCGCAAAGAATATTATTGAGCTTCTTTCATCTGATTATGAA